>ERZ772961.46-NODE-46-length-69073-cov-5.682518_pt1 | contig 69073 bp, 67 predicted proteins | sample MGYA00580677_ERZ772961 | MGnify/ENA primary metagenome ERZ772961 (study PRJEB29015, sample SAMEA2738088) | human oral metagenome | biome: human oral; feature: human-associated habitat; material: saliva | place: China | collected 2227 ... | reverse complement strand
TCCAGTCATATACTGCCTTTCTATACTACCATATTTGACCATTAAAAAAAAGCAGAGATACTTACGACTTTATGCTATACTAATACCAAAGTGAGGGGAAAGAATGTTAGAGAGATATAAAACCATTAAAGAGGCTGGGACGAATGAAATCGAGATTAAAGGTTCTCGTTTTATTGCGCATTTTCAGCGGGTAACAGACGAAGAACAAGCGCTCGAATTTATCCAAGCTATCAAAAAAGAACATTGGAAGGCAACGCATAACTGCTCTGCTTTTCTCATTGGGGAAAACGACCAAGTGCAGCGTGCGATGGATGACGGTGAGCCAAGTGGTACCGCAGGCGTTCCGATGCTAGAAGTTCTTAAGAAAAATGAATTAAAGGATGTCGCGGTCGTAGTGACACGTTACTTCGGCGGAACGAAGCTAGGTGCTGGCGGACTCGTTCGTGCGTATTCTGGGGCTGTAAGCGAAGGGTTGAAAGCCATCGGAATCGTCGAATGCCGACTAGAGGACCAACTTGCCCTAACCTTTGATTACGCACATGTAGGAAAAGTGGAATATTATTGTCAGACGCAAAATATTCCCATCGTCGATAAAGTCTTCCTCAATAATGTTCAATTCACCTGCAGCCTCCCTGTTCAAGAGGTCGAAGGCTTCCAAGCAGCCATCATTGAGCTTTTGCAAAATCAAGTGGAGTTTGAAAGTCTTGGAGAAATGTATACAGAATATCCAGTTCAATAAAAAAGAGGTCTATTCAAATGAATAGACCTCTTTTTCTACGGTTATATATTCGAGGATGGATGGACAGAGAAGCTGTGAGAGTATTTAGCTTCTCCCCCTTCCAATTCCTACACTAGCGGAAACGTTAAGGGCACGGGTCTCAACGTTTCACTTAAAAGAGAAGATTATCAATATCATTTTGCGATAATAGAAGATCCATTTTCGCAAGGCTTGAGTAACGGTTCATCGTTGGCAATTCATCCAAGATAACAATATCCGTTCCAAGTCGTTTTAAGAGCTGATCGACCATATTCGAGAGTCTCATGGCAAATGGTCCACTTGTAATAAAGCGAAGCGGCACAGCCTCCATCATCATAATGAGTTCTAAAATATAATTCTGAATCGCTTTTGTATCTAAATCTGTTTCCTGTAAGAAGATGATTTCACGCTCATCGGCAATCGCCAGCATAAACGCACCTGTCTTATAAAATCCCATGGCCGCAATTGGCGACAATGTCAACTGGATCTCAAAGCTTTCTGATAAGATGCCTTGAATCGCCTTCTTTGCACGTAAGAGCGAGAAATCACTGACCGCAATGGGTTCAGGTTTCACTTGGAAGAATGGCTTCAATTCAGCAATCTTATCGAAGCTGATTTCCTTACGCGTGATATCAAGCGACTTTACAGCCTTTGTTTTTTGATTATATTCGAGAACAGCATAGCAATCCGCGTCTTCTTGGTCGAGAATACTAGCAGCCTTCAAAAGTTCCTTCCAGTTGCCCTCTTGCAAGAGAATATCACTCACGCGTAGCACAAACTGTACTTCTGACTTCTTTAAGTCTGCGAATAGATCAAATGGTTCATTGAAGCTCGAAATCATTGGCAATTCTCTGGCACCTTTCACAGGATACCCCTTTTGCTTCAAGTATTCGATTTCCTCTTCATCAAAATCCGCACGTTTTGAAAACTGAATTTCGATGCCTTTTCTAAACCAAAACGCTTCGGTCCGTTCCTCTCCGACCACCTCGTCCGACATGGTTACCAGTCGTTCTGAGAGTCGATAACGAACAAGTTCTTCTTCGTTTTTGAAGAATAATAAACGTAAATCTTGCTGTTCATCACGTTCAATTAAAAAGAAAAACTTCACTGCTCCTCGTTTATTCTGAAAAGCAAAGGCAGCATTTTTGAGTTCTGTTTGCTTTTTTACGAGCTTAAATAGCAACGGTATACTTTGGTACAATTCCTGACTCATATACACTACCCCAATCTTTCTTTTATTCATTTTTATTATACTACCAATCACATAAATTTGATAGCGGTTTTATTTTTTATTTAAAATATTATATATTTGTCGCTTTTAAATGATTTAATTCCACCTATAAATCCTTTTTCCCACTATCCAATGAATTAATTCGTTTTTTTAATGATTTATTTTTTCAACTTTTCAAAACTCTTAATATTTTCTTAATCTTTTTTCGGGCTCTTTCTTATCATTTTAAGCATAAAAATATCCCGCCAAGCATTGGAAAACCAATCCTTGACGGGGTACAGAATACATCTTATCGATCAATTTCTAAAACTTGCCCTGTTGAGTTTGAAACTTTTACCGTAACATCGTTCCCGTTACTTTCAAGAAATTCAAACTCCCAAATAATATCCCCATGATCCTTATCAACACTCCACTCACGAAGAACACCAGTTGAAAATGCTTTTTGCGCAATAGCAATCATATCATCAACTTGTTTTAAACTAGGAAGATCCAATTTTTTTACATTATGTTCATTAGGATCTGCGTTATCTTGTTCTGCTAGAATAAAAGTTTTGGAATTTTGATCATATCGATATGTAAACTCAGTTGTACTATTCATTGCTTCCACTTCATAGTATGTGCCATAAACAAGTTCAATTTTTGTTATATCCAAATCAGGATAAGCTTTTTGGAACGCATCAATCAATTCTTTCTGCATTGCATTTTGACTTCCGATAGACTGACTAGAACTTGTCACTGCACTTGAAGTAGTAGGTGTATTGGCTATACTTGTAGTGGCTGTCACATTTGTAGCAGGAGCTTGCGTTGTCTGTTGCACTGTTGTTTCAGGAGCAGCAGTCGTAGTTTCTTTTGCTGGTGCAGCTTGGTTTGAACAAGCGGCTAATAAGCTTGCGGCTGCAAGACTTAAGATTTTTGTTGTTTTTTTCATTTTTTCACTCCATTCTTAAGTTTCCGCTATTATACACTATTTTGTTAGAACTTCAAAGAAACCTTTTATGAATAATCGAAGAAAAAACACCCTATTGAACCATCAATAGGGTGCGTGAATTCACAGATTATTCATTTGTGTCTTCTTCAGAAGTTGCTGGTTCACCAACTAAACCTTCTGTTTGTTCCACTGGTAATACTGGTTCTGAAGTACTTGTTTCCATATTGCGGTAACGAGCCATACCTGTACCAGCAGGGATGATCTTACCGATGATAACATTTTCTTTCAATCCTAGTAAGTGGTCTTTCTTGCCGCGGATAGAAGCATCTGTCAAGACACGAGTTGTTTCTTGGAATGATGCAGCAGACAAGAAGCTGTTTGTTTCTAATGAAGCTTTTGTAATACCTAATAATACAGGACGAGCTGTCGCAGGCACTTCACCGTTCATGATTGCAGAGCGGTTACGTTCTGTAAAGTCTGCAATATCAAGTAATGTTCCTGGAAGGATTTCTGTTGAACCTGGATCCATTACGCGAACTTTACGTAACATTTGACGAACCATTACCTCAACGTGTTTATCGCCGATTTCTACCCCTTGCATACGGTATACTTTTTGTACTTCACGTAATAAGTAGTTTTCAACTGATAATACGTCACGAACACGTAATAATTCTTTAGGATCGATAGAACCTTCTGTTAACGGAGCACCACGATCGATGATTTGTCCTTCTTCCACTTTTAGACGAGCTGTAAATGGAACTGTATAAGTACGAGTATCTGTAGAACCTTTGATCGTAATTTCTTTTGTACGACTTCCAGCATTTTCTTCGATAGAAACTACTTCACCCGCTACTTCACTGATTGTCGCAACCCCTTTAGGATTACGCGCTTCGAAGATTTCTTGGATACGAGGTAAACCTTGAGTAATATCGTCTCCGGCAACCCCACCGGTATGGAACGTACGCATTGTTAACTGTGTACCAGGTTCCCCGATTGATTGAGCGGCAATTGTACCAACTGCTTCCCCAACTTCAACTTCTGAACCTGTAGCTAAGTTACGTCCATAACAGTATTTACATACCCCATGTTTTGTATCACATGTGAAGGCTGAACGAATTGTAATTTCTTCAATTCCAGCTTCAACAATCTTACGAGCAATATCTTCAGTAATGATTTCATTGCGTGCTACTAACACTTCACCTGTTTCAGGATGTTTCACTGAACGTTGTGCGTAACGTCCTAACATACGTTCTTCAAGTGTTTCAATGACTTCATTTCCTTCTTTAATCGCAGTAATTGTTAAACCTCGATCGCTTCCGCAGTCTGTTTCACGAATGATCACATCTTGCGCAACGTCTACTAAACGACGAGTTAAGTAACCTGAGTCGGCTGTCTTCAAGGCCGTATCGGTCATCCCTTTACGAGCACCGTGAGTAGACAAGAACATTTCCATAACGGTTAACCCTTCACGGAAGTTTGATGTTACCGGTAATTCCATGATCTTACCGTTAGGAGCGGCCATAAGACCACGCATACCAGCAAGCTGAGTAAAGTTAGAGATGTTACCACGGGCTCCAGAATCACTCATCATGAAGATTGGGTTACGAGAACCTAATGTGCGAATTAACGCTTTTTGGATATCATCTTTCGCTTTGTTCCATGTTTCGATAACACGTTCATAACGTTCATCATCTGTAATTAAACCACGACGGAATAATTTAGAGATGTTGTCGACTTGTTTATGTGCTTCTTCAAGAATTTCTTTCTTGTTGTCCGCAACTGAAATATCTGCAATCCCTACTGTTAAACCAGCACGAGTTGAGAATTTATATCCTAAGTCTTTCATACGGTCTAACATCATTGAAGTTTCAGTGATATGGAATCGTTTGAACACTTCGGCGATGATTTGACCTAAGTTTTTCTTCTTGAATGGAGAAACGATTTCGCGTTTAGCGATTTCTTCTTTAATGTTTGCCCCTGGTTCTAAGAAGTATTTATCTGGTGTAGCTACTTCTAAGTTTTCCATTGTTGGCTCATTTAAATAAGGGAATTCGTTTGGCATGATTTCGTTGAATAATAATTTACCAACAGTCGTTACCATCATTCTCTCTTTTTGCCAATCAGTAAATGGTTTATCTGGAAGCGAGCTTGCTGGAATCGCAATACGGCTGTGTAAATGAACGTATCCATTGTTGTAAGCCAAGATTGCTTCGTCCATGTCTTTGAAGAACATACCTTCACCAACACGGCCTTCTTGTTCCATTGTTAAGTAATAGTTCCCTAAAACCATGTCTTGAGATGGTGTAACTACTGGTTTACCATCTTTAGGGTTTAGGATGTTTTGAGCCGCTAACATTAATAAGCGCGCTTCAGCTTGAGCTTCTTGAGATAATGGTACGTGAACCGCCATTTGGTCTCCGTCGAAGTCGGCATTGTAGGCTTCACACACAAGTGGGTGAAGACGGATGGCACGACCTTCTACTAGAGTTGGTTCGAACGCTTGAATCCCTAATCTGTGAAGTGTAGGTGCACGGTTCAATAGAACTGGGTGTTCACGAATTACTTCTTCAAGGATTCCCCAAATATCGTCATCTAAACGTTCAATTTTACGTTTAGCGCTCTTGATGTTTCCAGCGATTTCACGTTCCACTAATTCTTTCATTACGAAAGGTTTGAATAATTCAATCGCCATTTCTTTAGGAAGACCACATTGGTACATCTTCAAGTTTGGTCCTACTACGATTACAGAACGTCCAGAGTAGTCTACACGTTTACCAAGTAGGTTTTGACGGAAACGACCTTGTTTCCCTTTAAGCATGTGGCTTAATGATTTCAATGGACGGTTACCTGGTCCAGTAACTGGACGACCACGACGACCATTATCGATTAAAGCATCCACTGCTTCTTGTAACATACGTTTTTCGTTTTGAACGATGATACGAGGTGCGTTTAATTCTAATAAACGTTTTAGACGGTTATTACGGTTAATCACACGACGGTATAAATCGTTTAAGTCACTTGTTGCAAAACGTCCACCTTCTAATTGAACCATTGGACGTAAATCTGGTGGGATAACTGGAATAACATCCATTACCATCCAACCAGGTTTGTTTCCTGATTCTTTGAAGGCATCTAAAATGTCTAAACGACGGATTGCACGAGTACGTTTTTGACCTTGAGCTGTTTTCAACTCTTCTTTTAATTCAGCGATTTCAGCGTCTAAGTCAACATTGTTTAATAACTCTTGAACGGCTTCCGCACCCATTGCAGCGTGGAAACGAGTTCCGAATTCTGCACGTTTTTCACGGTATTCACGTTCAGTTAATAATTGTTTGTTCATTAATGTTGTGTCGCCAGCGTCGATAACAACGTAGCTTGCAAAATAAATGACTTCTTCCAACGCACGTGGACTCATGTCTAACACAAGTCCCATGCGGCTTGGAATACCTTTGAAGTACCACACGTGTGATACTGGAGCTGCTAATTCGATGTGTCCCATACGTTCACGACGAACTTTTGAGCGCGTTACTTCAACGCCACAACGATCGCAGACTTTCCCTTTGTTGTTGATTTTCTTTAATTTTCCACAAGAACATTCTAAGTCTTTTGTTGGTCCAAAGATTTTCTCACAGAATAAACCATCGCGTTCTGGTTTTAAAGTACGGTAGTTGATTGTTTCTGGTTTTGTAACTTCACCATGTGACCACTCACGGATTTTCTCCGGAGAAGCTAACCCAATCTGCATACTTTCAAAATTATTTACATCTATCAAGGGGCCTACCTCCCTTTCTTTTGGAATTGCCCTACGATTCCAATAGTTCTATTACTCTTCGTCAGTATCAAAATTGTCTTCAACGTCTTCTACATCGGCTGCATCTTCTTCAGCTGCGTCAGCTGCTTCTTCTGCTGCTGATAATTCAGCTGCACGATCAGAATACTCATCTAATTGAGCACGTCTATCATTTGTTCTTTCAACGTCACTGAAACGAATTCCTTCGTCTTCGTCCATATCTTCAAGTTTGATTTCTTCATCTTGTGCGTCAAGTACTTTCATATCAAGACCTAAAGCTTGTAATTCTTTTACTAATACGCGGAATGATTCAGGTACACCTGGACGTGAAATTTGTTGACCTTTAACGATTGATTCGTAAGTCTTCACACGACCAACAACGTCATCTGATTTGTACGTTAGGATTTCTTGTAATGTATAAGCAGCACCATAAGCTTCCAGTGCCCATACTTCCATTTCCCCGAAACGTTGTCCACCAAATTGCGCTTTACCTCCAAGAGGTTGTTGTGTAACTAGTGAGTATGGTCCAATTGAACGAGCGTGAAGTTTGTCGTCAACCATGTGGGCAAGTTTGATCATGTACATAACCCCTACTGACACACGGTTATCGAATGGTTCCCCTGTACGTCCATCATATAGAATTGTTTTCGCATCACGAGCCATACCCGCTTCTGCAACAGTTCCCCATACGTCTTCATCTTGCGCACCATCGAATACTGGTGTTGCGATGTAAATACCTAATTCACGAGCAGCCATCCCTAAGTGTAACTCTAACACTTGTCCGATGTTCATACGTGAAGGTACCCCTAATGGGTTTAACATGATGTCAACTGGTGTTCCATCTGGTAAGAATGGCATATCTTCTTCCGGCATAATACGGGAAACAACCCCTTTATTACCGTGACGTCCGGCCATCTTATCCCCTTCATTGATTTTACGTTTTTGTACAATATATACACGAACTAATTTGTTTACGCCAGGTGCTAATTCATCACCTGCTGCACGTGTGAACACACGTACATCGCGGACAATACCGCCACCGCCGTGAGGTACACGTAGAGACGTGTCACGAACTTCACGAGCTTTTTCACCGAAGATTGCGTGTAATAAACGTTCTTCTGGTGATTGTTCTGTTAACCCTTTAGGAGTTACTTTACCGACTAAGATGTCACCATCTTTAACTTCGGCACCGATACGGATAATTCCGTCAGCGTCAAGGTTCTTCAATGCGTCTTCCCCAACGTTTGGAATTTCACGAGTAATTTCTTCAGGTCCAAGTTTTGTATCACGAGCTTCTGAATCGTAGTCGTCGATGTGGATTGATGTATACACATCGTCTTTTACTAGACGTTCACTCATGATAACCGCATCCTCGTAGTTGTAACCTTCCCAAGTCATGAACGCTACTAGAACGTTTTGTCCTAATGCTAATTCACCTTTTTCCATAGAAGGTCCGTCTGCTAGGATTTCGCCTTTAACTACTTTATCCCCTTGTGCCACGATTGGACGTTGGTTGTAACACATACCCGCGTTTGATCCGTGGAACTTAGTGATTTGGTAAGTATCTAATGTGCCTTCAGCTGTACGTACACGTACTTCTTTAGCATCTACGAATTCGACAACACCATCACGTTTACATAACAAGGCAACCCCTGAGTCATGCGCAGATACGTATTCCATACCTGTACCGATGAATGGTGCTTTTGGATTTAACAATGGAACAGCTTGACGTTGCATGTTCGCACCCATCAACGCACGGTTTGAGTCGTCGTTTTCTAAGAACGGAATACATGCTGTCGCAACTGCAACTACTTGTTTTGGAGAAACGTCCATGTAGTCAACTCGTTCAACTGGTACTTCTAAGTTTTCAGATACGTAACGCGCCATAACAACATCGTTCACGAAGCTTCCGTCTTCATTTAATGGAGAGTTGGCTTGCGCTACTACGAAGCTATCTTCTTCGTCAGCTGTTAAGTAGTCGATTTTATCTGTAACTTTATGAGTGTTCCAGTCTACACGACGGTATGGAGTTTCGATGAAACCATATTTGTTGATCTTCGCATATGTTGATAAGCTGTTGATCAACCCGATGTTTGGTCCCTCAGGAGTTTCAATAGGACACATACGGCCATAGTGAGAATAGTGAACGTCACGAACTTCATAGCCGGCACGGTCACGAGTCAAACCACCAGGTCCTAACGCTGATAGACGGCGTTTGTGTGTTAACTCTCCTAATGGGTTTGTTTGGTCCATGAATTGTGATAATTGAGAAGATCCGAAGAACTCTTTAATTGCCGCAACTACTGGACGAATGTTTACTAATTGTTGTGGTGTCACTGTTGCAGTGTCTTGGATAGACATACGTTCGCGAACCACACGTTCCATACGAGATAAACCGATACGGAATTGGTTTTGTAACAATTCCCCTACTGAACGGATACGACGATTTCCTAAGTGGTCGATATCGTCTGTTGTTCCGATTCCCTCGTAAAGGTTTAAGAAGTAACTGATTGTTGCGATAATGTCGCTTGCAGTTACGTGTTTCACATCTTCAGCTACGTTTCCGTTACCGATGACTTTAATCACGCGTTCTGCATCATTTGGAGCATAAATCTCAACTGATTGAATCGTTACTGGCTCTTTGATTACACCGTCTTCTGATGGATGTAAAGTGAATAGGTTCGCACCTTTTTCAAGTACTTCTACTACTTTTTCCATTACATCGCGTTCAAGAACAGTTCCTTTTTCAACAACGATTTCTCCTGTTTCAGGATCCACTAAATTCTCAGCGATTGTTTGGTGTAATAAGCGATTTTTAAGATGTAATTTTTTGTTTACTTTGTAGCGTCCTACTGCAGCTAAGTCATAGCGGCGTGGGTCGAAGAAACGAGCTGTTAATAAGTTACGTGAACTTTCAGCTGTTTTTGGTTCACCCGGACGTAGACGATCATAAATGTCTTTTAATGCTTCTTCTGTACGAGATTCATCCATACGTTTATGAACATCTTTATCTAATGTTAAACGTAATGTTTCGCTATCCCCGAAGATTTCTTGGATAAGGTCATCTGAACCGAAACCTAACGCACGAACTAATACCGTTAATGGGATTTTACGAGTACGGTCGATACGCACATAAGAAATGTCTTTTGAGTCTGTTTCATACTCTAACCATGCACCACGGTTTGGAATTAATGTTGAACCATATAATTGTTTACCGTTTTTGTCAGGTCTGTCATGGAAATAAGCACCTGGAGAACGAACTAATTGAGATACAATTACACGTTCTGCACCATTAATGATAAATGTACCCATTTCAGTCATTAATGGGAAGTCACCGAAGAATACTTCTTGGTCTTTCACTTCGCCAGTTTCTTTGTTCACTAAACGCATTTTCACGTATATTGGAGCCGCGTAATTTGCGTCGTGATTTCTAGCTTCTTGTAAGTTATATTTTGGAGCATGTAATTCATAATCTAAGAATTCCAATGATAAGTTACCAGTGTGGTCTTCGATTGGAGAAATATCCTTGAACATTTCACGGATACCTTCATCTAAGAACCATTGGTAAGAATCTGTTTGGATTTCAATCAGATTAGGTAATTCTAATACTTCACTGATTCGTGCATAACTTCTACGCACACGGTGTCTACCGTATTTCACATCATGATGTGCCAACTCTTCCACCCCTAATAATTAGTATTGATAAATGTTACATTTTGATGACATTTATTAAAAGTTCGTAACAAATGGAGATTTCGGTCGATTTTTAAACAAAAAAAAACCAAAAGAATTGTTTGCTGTCATTTGTGAAAAATGCAAATTCTTTTGTTTTAAGCCTTTATTTGTAAGGAATTGGACAATATTTCAACCCTCACATCGATTAAAATCCACACTTATTGCGTTATATTATTATACACAAAATCCCAAGCATCGTCAAGGTCGACAACACTTGGGAAATTTAGATTTTATCTAGTTTTTTGGGACTAATACGTGCCCTCTTCTACTGATTGATTCTTCACGATTTTCACAATCCGACTTGTTCCAAGACGACTCGCTCCTAATTCGATGAATTTTTCTGCATCTTCAATGCTAGAAATCCCACCAGCAGCCTTCACAAGAACGCCTTCGCCAACGTGTTTCTTCATTAATGCTACGTGCTCAAATGTTGCACCAGCTGTTGAGAAACCTGTTGAAGTCTTGATGAATTCCGCACCTGCTTTTGTCACAACTTCGCACATTTTGATGATTTCTTCTTCTGTAAGAAGCGCTGTTTCGATAATGACTTTTAAAATATGACCATTACATGCTTCATGAATTTGACGAATTTCATCTTCGACTACATCAAAACGTCCGTCTTTCACATCTCCAATATTAATGACCATATCAATTTCTTTTGCCCCATTTTGGATAGCGTCTTTTGCCTCGAAGACTTTTGTCGCTGTTGTGCTATAGCCGTTTGGGAATCCGATAACGGTACAAATTGCTAATTTGCCATCCACGTATTCGCTAGCACGTTTGACAAAAGAAGCTGGGATACATGCTGAAGCTGTTTCGTACTTCATCGCATCATCCAAAATCTCTTTAATCTCGCTCCAAGTTGATGCTGGCAATAGCAATGTATGGTCTACTGTTTTCAAGATTTCTTTGATTTCCATATAATCCCTCTTTCCTATTTTGCGCGGTCTTCCTTAATTAAGTTACGAAGTGCTTCAACGGCAACTTTAATCGCTGCTTCTGTATCGTGAACGATTGGGTTTGATAATCCTGCTGCCTCACGTTCTTGGTTTCCTACTACTAGGAAAGTAGATCCAACGCGAACGCCTAAGTGGCTTGCTACAACAAACAATGCTGCAGATTCCATTTCAGAAGCCTTCACGCCAAGACGTTTCCAAGCTTCCCATTTGTTTTGCAAGTCATAGCTAACTGGCATCACTTGTGGTTCGTGTTGTCCGTAGAAAGAATCTTTACATTGAACAACGCCTGCATGTGTTGTGTAACCTAAGTCTTTACCAGCCTTTAACAATGCTGTTACTACATCGTAGTTGGCAATCGCTGGAAATTCGATTGGTGCGTACTCACGTGTTGTTCCTTCTGTACGAATCGCACCTGTCGCAATCACGATATCGCCGCCTTTAACGTCAACATCAATCCCACCACAAGTTCCTACACGCACAAATGTATCTGCACCACTGCGCACTAATTCTTCAAGTGCGATTGCAGCAGATGGTCCACCAATCCCTGTTGATGTCACACTAACTTTTTCTCCATCTAAATAACCTGTATAGGTCACGTACTCGCGATTATCTGCCACCAGTTTTGCATCTTCAAAATGTTCTGCGATTTTTGCACAACGTTTTGGATCCCCTGGTAAAATCACATAACGACCGACATCGCCTTTACGTGTGTGAATATGATATTGTAATCCTTCTTCTGCATATTTCATGAAAAACTTCCTTTCCTTGCACTAACCGTGCCCTGATATTGCCCTAGCAAACTAGGAAGGGGCCATGGTTTTTCCATAGCCCCAGATAGGAGGATGATGACAAATCTTCATCAAATAATTATGCCTATAAATGCCTGATGCAAGTATAGTTGAAAGGATTAAATCATTGGATATACAGTTACCATAATTATCTATATTTGCCTTTTCATCCCTCTACACTCACCAATATTTTACCAAAATCACCCTTCTTTTGCAAACGGTTCATTTTTGATTTTGGATAGCCTAGCTTTATTTTCTTGTCGGCTAAAAGCTCATCTAACAACTCCCAGAGACAGGCTTCCATCTGGCTTTCAGGATTCGGAACAGGGCGCATGAGCGGACGCCAAACTTCTCCCACTCGCTTTACAAAATCCATCATTTCGACGTCTCCTGTGTAAGCCATTTGTTCCAACAGGATCCACGCATGTCCTTTCCAGACAAGATTGGGTACCTTAAACGTCTCTGCATAAATCGGAAAGGTCAAGAAACGGCTTGGCAAATCTTCAAGCGTTTGCCTGCATCGATATAACTTCACAAGAAATGCCCTCGTTAGCGGAGAGGCTAATTTCTTAAAGAGCATCGTGTCTCTTGGCGTCCATTCTATCGCACCATCTGGCTTTAAGTGTGCTTTTACTGGAACAGAATCTTCGACTAGCTTTCTCCATTTTTTCCATGAGAAGGCCACAAGCGGCACTCGTACGACTTGAAACGCTATCTGCTGCGAACGAGGTTTCACCTTAATGTGCGTATGAAAAATCATCTCACCCTTCACAAAGAAAATCAGATAGTTCCCAAGTTGTGGATGGTATTTCATTAAGTAGCTAAAGGTGTCCGTCAATTTATGCTGACTCTCGTAATTCTCCCCTAGAACCCAGTCAACCGACATTTCAATCTCTCCCAAATGTCGTGTTCGCTCCACGATTTCTTCCGTAGGAATCACACTGCATTGATACTCGATGCACCACGTACGTTTCTCCTCTGTCACGACGATATCCGGGATTTGTTCAATAGATGCTATATAAGGTTCGAGTTCTGCATGAAATCCATGGCTCTTTAAACTCTCCAGCAATAAATGTTTCCCCTCTTGATGTGCGATTGTTTCTTCCTGACGATGTTTTTTAGGCATATGTGAAAAGAACACGACGCCATTTCTGGAAACTTTCCTAGTCACTTCTTCTCCGCATTCCGGGCAAAAATAAACTTCATCTTCTTTAATTTGTGTGGCATGAATCAACTCTCCTGTTTTGGTTCTAACGATATTCATATCTATCACCTCAACAAAAGATATGAAAAAAAGGAAGCAGATGTCTCTGCTCCCCTAAAAATTTATTTTTCTAAATTCTTTTCTTGTACGATATCCCATGAGAACCCTAAGGCACCTTCACCAAGGTGAGTTCCTACTACAGGTCCAAAATACGATAATGAAGTACGTAATTTAGGATATTGTTCTTGCATTTTTTGTCTCCAAGCTTCGGCAGCTTCTGGAGCATTTGCATGGATAATGACTAATTCATAGCCGTCACCATCTGTTGTTCCTGTTTCGTCTGCGAATAATTGTTCAATTCGTTTCATCGCTTTTTGTTGCGTACGAATTTTTTCGAAAGGAACGATTTTCTTATCAACGAATGTCAAGATTGGCTTAATTTTCAACATAGACCCCACTAATGCAGCCCCTGCAGATAAACGTCCACCACGTTGTAAGTTGCTTAAATCATCAACGATAAAGTAAGCTGTTGTACGATCCACTAGACGTTGTACAGTTTCAACGATTTCTTCTGGTGAATACTCTCCAGAATTCGCCATAATAGCGGCAAGTTTTACTGCACGTGCTTGCGGAGCACAACTAATACCTGAATCGATTGGATAAATGGCTACTTCGTCTTTCATATCTTCAGCAACAGCCACACAAGTTTGGTAAGTTCCACTAATTCCGCTAGAAATAGTAATAGGAATAATAGCGTCATAATCTTTTGCAAGTTCACGGAATAATTCGTAACTTTCTCCTACTGGTGGTTGTGTACTTGTTGGAAAGACTGAAGAAGTTTTTACTTTTGCGTAAAACTCTTCTGCTGAAATATCGATATCTTCACGGTATGTTTCTTGTCCAAAAATAACAGACAATGGCATCACGTAAACACCTAAATCAGCTAGTTCTTCTTTTGTTAAGTAAGCCGTACTATCTGTAACTACAGCAATTTTCATCCATTCAACTCCTTTCACATTAGAAAATGATAGAACACGAAAGTCAAAAAAATTGAAGCTTTCACCTCTCGATTATATCAAAAAAGCATTTCAGACGCAATGAATGGAAAGTTTTGCTTAAGAGTCTTAACATTACTTGCTCATCTTTCATTTTGCAGTATAATAGGTTACATAGAAATTTTTATCGGAGGTACTATGGAACAAAGATCAACACAACATCAATTAGATAAACAAAAGAAAAATGACTGGTTCTTACGATTCTTTAAAGGAATGTTCATCGGATCAGGATTTATCCTACCAGGTGTCAGCGGTGGTGCACTCGCTGCCATTTTTGGACTTTATGAACGTTTAATTGCTTTCCTAGCAAACGTTACAAAAGACTTCAAGAAGAACTTCTTATTCTTCTTACCTGTGGGAATCGGTGCTCTAGCAGGTATCGTAGTTCTATCCTTCGGTGTGAGCTACTTATTAGGAAACTTCGAAACTATTATCCTTTGGTTCTTCATTGGATGTATCGTTGGTACAATTCCTGCTCTTTGGAAAGAAGCTGGAAAAGAAGGTCGCTCAACTCGAGACATTATTATCCTCGTAGCTTCATTCGCAGTTGGAACTTTCCTATTATACTTAGGAAACACTGCTATTGAAGGAAGCGTTGAAGCAAACTTCTTCACTTGGATGATTGCTGGCGGATTAATCGCCCTTGGGATTATTGTTCCTGGACTTAGCCCATCAAACTTCATCGTCTACATGGGTATGTACAAACAAATGTCAGATGGTTTCAAATCATTAGACATGAGCGTTATCCTTCCTATCGCATTAGGTGGGCTTGTAACATTAGCGCTCTTCTCAAAACTTGTACACTACATTTTCAAGAAAGCTTACCCACAATTATTCCACTTTATTTTCGGAATTGTGCTTGCTTCAACTGTAATGATTATCCCAACAAACTACGCTGGATTTGACATCGTTCAATACCTTGCTTGCGTTGTAATGTTAGGATTCGGTACATGGCTTGGCGCATTCATGGCAAAACTTGAAGACACTTATAAATAACATTCGAAACAGCTTTGCTTCTTGCAAGGCTGTTTTTTTATGTCCAAAATTATCATATATGATAATTTCGCTCTCACTTCAAGATGTAACATTTTTGTTACGTAACAAAAATGTTACATCTGCTTTTTTATGAAACGCACACACTCTATCCCTTCTCCCTTGCCCTTTGTCGAGAATAGAATATATCAACTCTCTCCTCGAGTAGAGTTTTTACCACAAAAGGCGATTATGGGATTGCGTTCACCTATTAAAAAGAGAATTCGCTTATCAGACATTTATTGAAACCATAGCGGGGAATCATATCGAATGCGAATTAAAAGCCGTTATGGATTTCATCCATTACGGCTTGTTTGAGGCTTCGAAGGAGAAAGACTTCAAAGGCTTTCTCCGGTATCCCGCTATTTTGTTTCAATAAACAATGGCTGATAATAAGAATTCTCTTTCTAGCAGCATCCCCACTAATCCCATAATCGCCGCCCTTGGCGGAAGTTTTGAGCGCACAAAAAAACTCTCTCGAAGTGAGAGAGTTTGTAAAGTTCTTATTTGAGACCGTATTTTTTGTTGAAACGATCCACACGTCCGTCTGCTTGAGTGAATTTTTGACGACCTGTGTAGAATGGGTGAGAATCAGAAGTGATTTCCACACGTAGTAATGGGTATTCGTTACCGTCTTCCCATACAACTGTTTCACTTGAAGTCTTTGTTGAACCTGATAAGAATTTGAATCCTGTAGTTGTATCCATGAAAACTACTGGACGATATTCTGGGTGAATTCCTTGTTTCATTTCTATTCCTCCTGCCCTGAATTATTTGCTAATCCAGAGTTATTTATTTTCGCATGCATAATGCAACACGAATATAATACCATGCTCAAATTGAATTTGCAATAGTTTTATTCATCCCCTAATTCAAGCCCTGGAATTGCGTTTAAATCCATATTTGCGAAGTCTTTTTGCAAATATTTTGTATACGCAGCAGCACCAATCATCGCTGCATTATCCCCGCATAGAGACAATGGCGGAATTGAGAATGTGACTGTTTGGAAGTGTTCTTCCATCATCTGTGTCATCGCTGTACGAAGCCCCTTATTGGCAGCCACTCCTCCTGCTAACACAAATTGTTTTACAGGATACGTTTCAAGTGCGCGTCTTGTTTTTTCGACAAGAACCTCAACAACACTTGCTTGGAAACTTGCAGCTAAATCTTCAGGGATAATCTCTTCCCCTTTTTGTTTCGCGTTATGGACACGATTGATAACCGCTGATTTCAATCCACTAAAGCTAAAATCAAAATGGTCTTCATGAATCATTGCGCGTGGGAAATCATAAGTATCCTTCCCGACATGCGCTAGTTCATCCATTTTCTTTCCACCAGGATATGGCAAGTTCAAAATACGACCAATCTTATCGTACGCTTCCCCTGCTGCATCATCTCTGGTTTCACCGATAATCTGGAACTCACCGTCTTTTGGCATATATACCAATTCTGTATGACCTCCACTGACAACCAGTGCCATTAAAGGAAATTGAAGAGGTTCTACCAGTTGGTTCGCGTAAATATGTCCTGCCATATGGTTCACAGCAATGAGTGGTTTTCCGCTAGCTAAGGCTAAGGCCTTCGCTGCAGAAATCCCAATCAGAAGAGCTCCAACAAGTCCTGGGCCATATGTCACTGCGATAGCATCCATGTCATCTAGTGTTTTATTAGCTTTTACTAATGCTTCATCGATCACTTGCGTAATTTGTTCGACGTGATGGCGGCTGGCAATCTCAGGTACAACCCCACCAAAACGCATATGACTTTTAATCTGAGAGGCTACAATATTTGAAAGAATTGTATTTCCGTTTTGAATGACGGCTGCACTTGTCTCATCACAACTACTTTCGATTGCTAGAATCAATGTATCTTTCATATTGCTCCTCCTATCTTTGTTCAATTTCTAAGCGATATTCAATCGCGTCTTCAATAGGGTCTTTGTAGTAGTCACTTCTCGTATGGAAGGCTTCAAACCCAAGAATTTCATATAAATATTGAGCACGCTTGTTGCTTTCACGTACCTCTAGGAAAACCACTTTGACGTCTTTTTGCTTCAAATCGTATAAGGCCATTTGCCACAAGCGTTGCGCGAGGCCTTTACCTTGATAGTCTTTCGCAATCACGATATTGGTAATCGTTGCTTCGTCCAGTACCGTTTGAACTCCGAGGAATCCTACTAACTGACGTTGCATCCATACTCCGTAGTACGTATTCGTTGGATTTTCTAAATCCGCCAAGAAACTCTCGGCACTCCAATTGTTCGGATGCTCGTAATTTTCTTGCACTAATGCGACTAATGCCTCTGCCATCGCTAAATCTGCTGGATGCAGTCTTGTAAATGAATACTCAGACGAATGGAATGAAGACGGTGTTTTAGGCGGTAATTTGAAAAGCATTTCTACAGCATCCTCATTTTCAGGAGTGTAGTAATTTTCCTTTGTTCCCACTACCTCATATCCATTTTTGCGATAGAGTTTAATGGCTTTGGTATTTGAGATACGCGCCTCGAGTGTAATTTCTTTTTTATCAAGAGAACGCGCAATTTTTTCTAATGCTTTTAATAATAAAGTTGCGACATTTAAAAAGCGATAATCCGGTAATACAGCAACATTCGTGATATGTAAATCTGTTCCTTGTGTCGTTCTTGCGCCGACAAAACCGATAATATCCCCTTCGGATTCAAGCACAATATAAATGGCATCTGGATTATGTGCGACATCTTTTTCAAGAACATCCTTTGCCCATGGAGACTCTCCATCATACGCAGCCTTCTCCACTTCAAAAATGCGAGATGCATCCTCTGGAAATCCGATTCTGATTTTTCCTTGCGCGCCGTTTCCAAGAATCACTCTTTTTTCAAAGTTCTCAAACTGGTTGCGAATCGGATCTCTATGCTGCGCTTCTTCTAAAAACAGTGCTTTAATTTTTTCAAACCACTGAACGAAGCGTTCTTTAAACTCGTTCCACATACACTGACCCCTTTTCTAAAGGATGCTCAGCTTGCCAATTCTCTTCTGCTTCTGCCAGTTTCAAGTACATTGGGACAAACACGTCCGCGTCAACAGCTTCCTTATTTCTTCCTAATTCGATGAGCGATGTTGCATGAGGAATAGCATTTGGCCCTTCAAGCCACTTCGCCTCACTCGCTCCTTTTTCTACAATTGCTTCTTTTGTAATCGACTGTAATTGTCCTACAAAAGTCACTCTGTCTGATTGTTCTGGTAATGATTTTAAAAAATCATCCCACGAACTATGACATTCTGGAATCACCTTTTCAAAGCCTTCGTCAGTTTTTTGATAACCTACTGCAAAAATATTTCCACGTCTGGCATCAAAAAACGGCACAACTAGTTCGCCTACTTCAACTTTTGAAGCAAGGTCCGGTAAAAAGACGTCGAGACTGGAGACTCCAACAAGTGGAATCCCCAGACTCTTCGCGAGTGTTTTAGCAACGGTTACGCCAATTCGAAGACCTGTGTAAGATCCAGGACCTTCAGCAACAACGACCTTTGTTAAGTCTTTTGCTGTAATGCCGGCTTCTTTAAATACGGCTTCAATGGTTGGCATGAGGAGAACACTATGTTGCAACGTGTTCTCAATCGTTTGTTCAATAATGGTACCGTCTGTCAGTTCTACAGCGACCGATAATGTCTTATTCGATGTATCTAGTGCGAGGATTGTCATACGGCACTTCCTTTCTAACTATTTCGTAAATTCATGCATGAAGGCGCTGAATGCTTCTTGGCCTTCTTTTGTTTGTTTAAAGACGCCTGCATATTCTAACACACGGCAGAATTTTGCACTAACTGCTTTTTGTAAAAATACGTCTACAGTTTCTTTTGTTGGTGCTTGTGCTTTTAATTCTTTCGCCCATTCTTGGTGAATGGCTGCGACTGCTTCTAGAGTTCCTTCTCCAACGAGATAGTCTCTCACTTCACCAAGTTCACGCTCAAGACGAGGCGGTAAAATCGCAAGCCCCATTACTTCAATTAAACCGATATTTTCTTTCTTAATATGTTGTACATCCGTATGTGGATGGAAAATTCCATCAGGGAACTCCGGTGTTGTACGGTTGTTACGTAACACTAAATCAAATTCATACGCATCTCCTTGACGACGCACGATTGGCGTGATTGCATTGTGCGGTTCCCCATTAGACTCACGTAAGATTTCAAGATCTTTGTTTTCGTAGCCTTCCCATGCTTTCAAGATATCAACCGCTACTTCAAATACTTCCTCACGGTTATTTCCGCGAAGACGAAGCGCAGAAAGCGGCCAGTAAAGACGTTCGATTTCAACGGTGTCAAACTTCTTAGAAATTCCAGTTTCTAAAACTTTAGCACGGTTCATTGGGAATTCGTAACGTCCCCCTTGATAGTGATTATGACTTAAAATCGACCCTCCAACGATTGGAAGTCCTGCGTTTGACCCTACAAAATAATGTGGGAACTGTGTCACGATTTCAAGGAGTCGGCTAAACGCTCCCTCATCCACTTTCATTGGTTCTAAGTTTTCAGACAAGAAGATCGCATGTTCTGAATAATAAGCATATGGAGAATAGTGATACCCCCAAGATTCTCCATCTAGTTCCATTCCTACGATACGATGGTTTGCACGACCTGGCCAGTTGATACGACCATGGTAGCCCACGTTTTCAAAACATAGACGGTTGGCAGGATAATTGAAATCCTTCGACTGTGCTGCTTTGATGATTTCTTCTTTTGTTTTTTCTGGTTTTGATAAGTTAATCGTGATTTCTAAATCGCCATACTCTGTTTCTCCATTAAAGGAAATATTTTTAGCGATATCATTTACCTTAATTAAGTTTAAATCGAGCGCCATTTTATAAAACGCATCGGTTGCTACTTTTGGACCTTCTTCGTATTTCTCCCAGAATAGACGATTCAAATCTGAAGGCTTTGGAATCACGAGGTTCATTAACTCTTGTTCAAGCCAGTCGCGTTCTTCAGAGTCGTTTGCAATCTTACCAGCTTCAACAGTAGCTTCTACTAAGTTTGCCATTGCATCTAGTAAAGAAGGTTGCTCCACCTCATTCGAACTTTCAAAAGATTCTTCTCCCACTAAATAAAGCACACGATTTAATAAATAGTAACGATCTTCTTTTGAAACATACCCTGAAGCAATCGCACTATTTACAAATTCTTGAATGGCCTTATTGATTTTCATAATCTTGTCCTCCTACCAACTAGTTCCTAATCGATTAATATGCACGAGCAATCCAAACCGTATGAGTGGCTGGTTTACCTGTTACGATACATTTTTCTTTTTTCACTGGAGCGTTAAATGGAATATTTCGAGTTGTGAAGCCTGTTTCTTCTTTGATTTTCGCTTCACTTTCTTCTGTTCCATCCCAACCAACTAATACCCAACCAGGTACTTCGCCAGCTTCGCGTTTTGCTTCGATATGAGCTTTCAACTCATCTAAAGTATCAATGTTTGTATATTCGTTAGAAGCACGCATCTTACGAGCTGTTTCTAACAGACGGCCTTGCATTTTATCTAATTCCGCTAAGATTGTATCTACTAAACCATCGAATCCTACCGCTACTTTTTCGTCTAAGTCACGCATTTTTGTCATCACTTGATTGTTTTCTAAGTCGCGAGGTCCGCATTCGATACGCATTGGAACACCACGTAATTCCCACTCATTGAATTTGAATCCTGGTGAGTTGTCAGTGTCGTCAATCTTCACGCGTAATCCAGCTGCTTTCAATTCTTTTTGAAGCTCTTCTAATTTTTCTAAGATTGCTGGATTTTTCTTCCATGGTCCAACTGGAATTAAGACTACTTGTGTTGGAGCTACTTTTGGAGGTAATACTAATCCTTGTTCGTCACCGTGAGTCATGATTAATGAACCGATTAAACGAGTGGATACTCCCCAAGAAGTTGTATGCGCATGTACGTGTTCGTTTTCTTTTGTTAAATATTTAATGTCAAAGGCTTCAGCGAATTTTGTTCCCATGTAGTGAGAAGTTCCCGCTTGAACAGCTTTCCCATCTTTCATCATCGCTTCGATTGAGTAAGTGTCTACCGCACCTGCGAAACGTTCTGATGGAGTTTTTTGACCTTCGTAAACTGGCACTGCTAATACGCCTTCTACGACTTCTTTATAAATCTCTAGCATTTTCATTGTACGGCGACGTGCATCTTCTTCATCTGCATGTGCTGTATGTCCTTCTTGCCATAAGAATTCTGAAGTACGTAAAAATGGTAAAGTTTTCTTTTCCCAACGGAATACGTTCGCCCATTGGTTTACTTCGTATGGTAAATCACGGTATGAATTGATCCAGTTAGAGAAAGCTGTCCCAATCATTGTTTCACTTGTTGGACGAAGCGCTAAACGTTCTTCTAATTTTTCTCCAGCTGCTTCTGTTACCCATGGTAATTCAGGAGCGAATCCTTCAATATGGTCTGCTTCTTTAGTGAAGAAACTTTCTGGAATTAACATTGGGAAGTACGCATTACGAATGCCTTCTTCTTTGAAACGACGGTTAAACTCCTCTTGAATATGTTCCCAGATTTCATATCCGTCTGGTTTGAAAATCATACATCCACGCACTGGTGAATAGTCCATTAAATCTGCTTTTTGAATGGTTTGAATATACCATTTAGAGAAATCTTCTCTTTGTAAGTTTGTTTTTTCTGCCATCTGCTTGACTCCTTTTCGTTTTTTGTGAAATAAAAAAAGCCACTCCCCTAAAAAGGACGAATGACTCGCGGTACCACCTTAATTACACTTACGTTGTAAATGTCTCTTTAACATTGATAACGATGATTTCACCGGATTATTTTCATAATCACCTATTTGGTAGGTTCAGTTAAAGAGCGGGGGTTCTTTCTCAGCAATCAGAACTTTCTGTACCCATCATTTCACTTACTTTTCCATGTCCTATCGTACTCTAAACAAGGGTGGAAAGCAAGTGTTTTCTTGCTGTAAACTAGTCGTATTTTGCTGTCTTTTGAAGAAACTCTACTAAGTTTGTTTTATGGTTATATTTAATTGCAGCACTTAAATCTTTATCCAAGATGACTTTTTCTAAATCAATGTCGTTTACAGCGGCAATCGCAATAGTGTAATGGATGACATCTGCTAGTTCTTTGGCGAGTTCATTTGGTACTTCCTCAGCATTCCCATCTTTTCTACCGTCACGAATACTAATTTGCTCTGCAACTTCTCCAATTTCTTCGACTAATTTAATAAAGAGCCCCTGGTCAGATTTTCGATTCTTATAGACATCTGCTAAATACTCTTCATATCGTCTTACGGTTAATCCTGACATCCAATCACACTCCAATAAAATAAGCAATAGACCGATAAAGTCTATTGCTATTTTACATAATTTAATATGGAAGATAAAGAAACTATCGCTTATCTATCATCTTTGCTGCTTTATCCCCAATAATTTGGATAATAAATACCAAAATAAGGATGGCTACTGTAGCGACAAAGATGATATCTACTTTGTTTCGTGTATAACCAATGAGGTAAGCTAAGTTTCCTAATCCTCCCGCACCGATAACACCGGCTACTGCTGTAGAACCGATTAACGCGATTGCAGTTACGGTAATCCCTGATACAAGTGCTGGAAGTGATTCTGGAATCAGCACTTTTGTAATGATTTGGCGAGTATTTGCCCCCATTGATTCTGCTGCTTCAATGACTCCTGACGGGATTTCATTTAACGCGATATCCACTAGACGCGCGTAAAATGGCGCTGCACTGATGATCAATGTTGGGATTGCCCCTTTAGGCCCTACAATCGTTGACATAATCGCTTTTGTAAAAGGCATCAATAGTGTCAGTAAAATGATAAATGGAATCGCACGGAAAATATTAATGATTCCACCTAAAATCAGATGAACCCATGTATTTTCAAGACTGCGTCCCTTTCCTGTTAAGAAAAGAAGGAGTCCTAAAATTAATCCAATGACAAATACATAGAACGTTGGAATGAAGGTCATATAGAGAGTTTCATTAATAGCTTTAATGACATCAGGCCATACAACATTCTCGAACGAAAACATTTCTCTGAAAAGTTCATCTAGGCTTGCTGATGCTAAAAATAGATTAAACATGCTCTAACACCTCCACGATAATTTCTGCTTGTTTAAGATATTCGATGACTTCTTCTGCTTTTGAAGATTCTTCCTCAATCAAAATAATCATGCTTCCTAATATCCCTTTTTGCGTAATATTTACCTTCGCTTGTAAAATCGATACCGTTGCATCCAATTTTCGAATCGCTTCAGATAATACAGCGTCTCCGGTACGGTCACCTAAATACTGAATACGAACCGCTATACCTGGTCGTAGGAATGTTGAAAGGTGATGGAATACCTCATCGATTTCATCATCCACACGTTCTTCTCCCACGAATTGTTTTGTAATTGGTTGTTGTGGATTTTTGAAGACTTCAATTACTTCTCCGCTTTCCACTACTCGTCCTTCTTCCATCACGGCAACACGGTGGCAAATTTGACGAACGACATGCATTTCATGCGTAATTAACACAATCGTTAACCCTAGTTCTTGGTTGATTTCTACTAATAGCTTCAAGATATCTTTTGTCGTCTTAGGGTCAAGTGCACTCGTTGCCTCATCACATAAAAGGACTTCTGGATCGTTAGCTAAGGCACGGGCAATCCCTACTCTTTGCTTTTGTCCTCCAGAAAGTTGTGATGGATAAGATTTTTCACGCCCTGTCAACCCCACTAAATCAATTAATTCGGCTACCTTCGCTTTACGCTTAGCTTTTGGAACACCCGCAATTTCAAGTGAAAAAGCAATGTTTTCTTCGACTGTTCTCGACCATAAAAGATTGAAATGCTGGAAAATCATCGCAATTTTTTGGCGTTCTTTTAATAACTCTTTCCGTTTTAAAGTTGTAATATCTTTTCCATAAATATAAATATGACCACTTGTCACTGTCTCTAATCCATTTAATAAACGAATTAACGTACTCTTCCCAGCTCCTGAAAAACCGATAATCCCAAAAATTTCGCCAACACCAATCTCTAACGAGACATCTTTTACAGCTTCAACCGTGCCTTGTTTTCCCGTATACGTTTTGGACACGTTCTCTACTCGAATCATTCTTTCACTCCTTATAATTGTCAAAATGGAGCGAAAAGTCCAATGCGCTTGGCTTTAGGACTTTCCACTCCTCGTGTTTCTCTTTAATTTTCTCTATTATTTCGCAGGAACTACAGAACCATCTGTATATTTTTCGCTAATAAATTTACGAATTTCATCACTTTGTAATGCTTTAATTAACGCTTTGATTTTAGCGCTGTCTTTGTCAGCAGGTTTTACTGCGACTAAGTTAGCGTATGGTGAGCTTTCGTCTTCTAAAGCGATTGAATCTTTTACTGGTGAAAGTTTAGCATCGATTGCGAAGTTTGAGTTGATGATAACAGCATCGCCTTCATTGTTGTTGTAAGTTGATACTAACAATTCAGGTGCGATTTCTGTTTTGATTTGGATGTTCTTTGGATTTTCAGCAATGTCGCTTAAGCCAGCAGTGACTGGATCCACGCCATCTTTTAATTTAATTAATCCAGCTTTTGTGAAGAAGCTTAAGAAACGACCTACTTCAGCAGGGTTTGTTGAAGCATATACCACTGCGTTATCTGGTAATTCTTTTAATGATTTATATTTCTTAGAGTAAATAGCCATTGGTTCAATATGAACGTTCCCTACAGAAACTAAATCTTGATTGTGTTCTTTGTTGAATTTATCAAGATATGGAGTGTGTTGGAAGTAGTTTGCATCTGCATCTCCTCCGTAAACGATGTTGTTTGGTGTTACGTAGTCATTTACGATGTTGATTTCTAATTTGTACCCTTCTTTTTCTAAGATTGGTTTAGCTGCTTCTAAAATTTCAGCGTGAGGTGCTGGTGAAGCTACTACTGTAATAGTTTTATCTTCTGCTTTTGCTGCTTTTGCTGCTTCTGTTGTGTTTTCTGATTTTGCTGAGTTGTTTCCACAAGCTACTAATGCTGTTGCTAAAACTCCGAATGTTGTTGCTTTGAATAATTTAGATAATTTCATGTTATAAATCCCCTTTTTAGTTAAATGATTGTTCTTTGTTTGAAAACCACATGCGCGCTTCGTGATTTCCAACAGATGGTTGCTCTGTCCATTTTGGTTTGGGCCATAAAAAAAGCTTCCCCTCTACACACTAGAGGCGAAGTTTTCGCGTTACCACTCTAATTCCGATAAACCTCACAGTTTACCGCTCCAAAAGTACGTTGCATGGTGCAAGATACCCTTGTACGTTATCGAGTACAAATCGCAAAAGCTTCATCACCTTTGTTGCTCCCAGACCATTTTCAATAAATTGCCCCGTATCCTTTCCCACCAACCGGATTCTCTTTAACGTTCTTCTTTATTTACTTATCTGTTCATTGCATTGTTTTATCTGATGAAATTACTATAAACGATGGCCCTATTCTGAGTCAATACGAAACTCGTTATTTGATTATACCTGTTTTTCAGAACTCGTTATAACTTTTATGCATATTGTCTTTAACAAAAAAAGAAGGAGCGCACAGCGGCACTCCTCCTGCTATTTTTAACTATTTTTTCAAGAACTTTCTCATTGAAAGAACTGAACCAAACGCACCGATAAGAACACCGATGGCAACCATTCCTGCTGATACATAAATCAAGAATGGATTTGGATCGAGTAGGCTAAAGCTTGACCCAGAGAAGAAATCTGAACCACCTTTATACACCCATAGGTATACTGACCATACTAATCCAATTGGAATAATTGAACCGATTAATCCAATCATACCGCCTTCTAAGAAGAATGGCCAACGAATGTAAGCTTTTGTCGCCCCTACAAGACGCATGATTTGAATTTCTGTTCTACGTGCGTAAATCGTTGCACGAATGGTATTTGAAATTAAGAACATCGCTAATGCTAATAGTCCTAAAATCACAACTGCACCGATATTACGCGCTGTTGCAATAATACGGAATAAGTTGTCCGCACGAGCTTCCCCGTAACGAACACGTGCTACGTAATCCATACCTTCGATTGCTTTTGCAATAGTACTTGTTTTTTGTGGTTCCACTGCTTTTACATCGAACGCATTACGAAGTGGGTTTGCATCATTTTTAAATAATGATAACTCTTCCCCAAAGTTCTTTGTTACGTCTTCTAACTCTTCGTCTTTAGAACGGAAAGTAACAGACTCAACGCCATCTAAGGCTTTAATTTTTGCTTCTAATTCATCTGTTTTTGTTTGGTCAGCTGCCAAATCAATAAACACACGTACGTTTACGTCATTTTCAATATCTGAACCGATTTTATTAACGTTGAATAGTAGTGATACGAACACCCCAACGATTAATAAGATCATTGAAACTGCAGAAACAGCACCAAATGTCATCAATCCATTTCTGAAAAGACTCTTGAAGGCGTCACGTATATGACGACCCATCGTTCTAATCTTCATATCCGTATTCCCCCTGTTCTTGGTCACGTACAATTTGACCATTCTCAATCGCAATTACACGATGCTTTTTCTCGTTAACGATTTGGCTATTGTGTGTTGCCATTACGATTGTTGTTCCTTGTTCATTGATACGCTCAAGGATATCCATGATTTCCATAGAAGTATCTGGGTCAAGGTTCCCTGTTGGCTCATCGGCAATCAGGATACCAGGTGTATTTACGATTGCACGGGCAATCGCTACACGTTGTTGTTCCCCACCAGATAATTCATTTGGGAAATTATCAATACGGTGTTTTAGGTTTACTAACTCTAAAACCTCTTGTACACGGCGTTTGATTTCACGAGGTGATTTTTCAATTACCTCCATCGCATATGCTACATTTTCGTATACTGTTTTATTTTGTAAAAGTTTAAAGTCTTGGAAGACAACTCCTACATAACGGCGTAGGAACGGAATTTGACGATCTTTAATTTTCATCAAATCATATTTACCTACACGAATTCTACCTTTAGTCGCTTTTTCTTCGCGATACATCATTTTAATGAAAGTTGATTTACCTGCACCAGAAGGTCCTACTACATAAACGAACTCTCCATCCTTAATTTGGATAGATAAATTATTAATAGCAGTGATCCCTTTATTATATTTCTTAGTTACATTCATCATTTCAATCATAAACTCACCAGCTTTCTAATCCTTCGATATTTTAATCCTCCCTATTATAGCACCCGAATATTACAACCCCTTCACATAAGATTACAGAAATATTAAATTAAGGATACGAGGAAAAGCGGTTAGAAACAGACCACTGGACCGGAGCGACGTAAAGAACGTGAAACGTTCTGCGGACGACTCCGGGAAGTGGACGCCGTTTCTGCTTTTCCGAGTTCAACTACTCAGGATACGAGAGAAATCCTTCATAGTGCGAAGGATTTGGGTGTGGGCATTGCTACTCGTATCATAATTCGTACCTTTAAGACAATACTCTACTCTGTTTTAGCAGTATTAACTCATCCTCAAGAAAGTCAATAAACCACTGTGTCATACTCTATGCGCAAACAGGGTTGGATATATTTTAAAGCACTGAAGGTTGCCCCTAAACTTATACGGAAGATTCACCCAATAATAATACAGTTAATTAAAACGAACTTAAAACAATTTGCCTCGCAACAGTAAAACACCCAGCTCTCACTAGGTGTTTATCTACTATTATTCTTCAGTTGCTTTCGTTCCCTCAAGCGTCCATTTCAAGTACGCATCCATAAACGGATCCAAATCTCCATCCATGACCGCACCAATATTTCCTGTCTCATATCCAGAACGTAAATCTTTTACCATTGAATAAGGATGGAACACATAGTTACGAATTTGAGAACCCCAGGCGATATCCTTTTGCTCTCCACGAATGGCTGCTAGTTCGGCAGCTTTCTTTTCTTCTTCTAATTGGAATAATTTCGCCTTCAACATCGCCATCGCTTGGTCTCTGTTTTTAAATTGAGAACGTTGCGCCTGACTCTGCGTCACGATTCCCGTTGGAATATGCGTAATACGAACCGCAGAAGATGTCTTATTAATATGTTGTCCACCAGCACCACTTGCACGGTACACATCCACTTTTAAGTCATCTGGATTAATTTCAATATCAATATCTCCGTCCATTTGCGGAACGACATCCACCGAACAGAATGATGTATGACGTTTCCCAGCTGCATCAAACGGCGAAATACGAACGAGACGATGCACCCCTTTTTCAGAGCGTAAGTACCCATAAGCATTTAACCCCTCAATCGACAAGGTTACAGATTTAATCCCTGCTTCATCCCCATCTTGATAGTCCACTGTTTCAACACGGTAGCCATGTTTTTCAGCCCAACGCATATACATACGAAGAAGCATACTTCCCCAGTCTTGCGATTCCGTACCACCCGCACCTGGATGGATTTCTAAGATGGCACTGTTCTTATCATGTGGACCGTTCAGTAACATACTTAATTCGTACTGTTGCAAGTCCTTCTCAAGAGAGCGAATCGCTTCAACGATTTCCGCATGAACTTCTTCATCTGGCTCTTCTTTATACATTTCAAATAACAAACCCGTCTCTTCATGCGCTAATTCCATTTTATGGAAAGTATCATAAATTGACTTTAATTCATTATTCTTTTGAATGACTTGGTTCGCTTTTTCGCTATCATCCCAAAATGATGGTTCAGACATCTCTTGCTCATAGGCTGCGATATCTTCTTCTAAGCGATCTAAGTCAAAGAGACCTCCTATAACTGATGATTTGTTCATTCATGGCCTCAAGCGCATTTCTAATTTCACTAATTTCCATACTGACCTCTTTCTAAAAGAAAACGGCGAAATGCTTCGCCGTCTCCCTTTGTTATTAAGCTTTTTCTGAATCGTCATCAGAAGTTCTGTCGTGACCTGTAGCCACTACACTACGAACTCCTTGTACTTGTTCACGTTGTAAGTTTTGACGAATTTGAGATTTCATCAAGATACGTGTTACATCATAGTCGATTGCAGCAATCATTTGTTGGAATCGTTCGTAACCTTCTGTTTGGTACTCTGTTAATGGATCGATTTGAGCATATCCACGTAAACCAACGCTTTGACGTAATTGGTCCATATCATCGATATGATCTGTCCACTTACGGTCAACCACACGTAAGATAACTACTTTTTCGAACTCAAGCATTTGATTGTCGCCATTCAATTGCTCTTGTTTTTCTTTGTAGATTTCCATTGCTTTTTCGTATAAAATTTCTTCGATTTCAGCAGCTGTTTTACCTTCTAAATCGCTAATTGAAAGCTCATCTGGAGCACAGATTGAGTTGTGAGCAAAGTCCACAATTCCTTCTAAGTTCCACTCTTTTTGATCTGTCAATGTATGACTTTCCACAACACGGTGAATAGTACGACGGATCATGCCTTTTGTTACTTTTTCAAGTGATTTCTCTTCATTAATAATTTGTAGACGTTGTGAGTAGATGATTTCACGTTGTTCACGCATAACTTCATCGTACTCTAGGACGCTTTTACGAGTATCGTAGTTGTTCCCTTCAACACGTTTTTGTGAAGACTCTACTTGTTTTGTTAACATCTTACTTTGGATGAAGTTATCATCTTCTTCATCTGTTAAGTTTAGACGTTCCCAAATTGCTTGCATCTTTTCTCCACCGAAACGTTTCATCAAATCATCTTCTAATGATAGGTAGAATTGCGTTGCACCTGGATCCCCTTGACGTCCACTACGTCCACGTAATTGGTTATCGATACGACGACTTTCGTGACGTTCTGTACCAATCACGCAAAGTCCACCAAGTTCTTTCACGCCTTTACCAAGCTTGATGTCAGTACCACGTCCGGCCATGTTTGTCGCGATTGTTACAGCGCCACGTTGACCTGCTGACATGATAATTTCTGCTTCTTTAAAGTGGTTTTTAGCATTTAATACTTCGTGCGGAATTCCTTCTGCGCGTAACATGTTTGAAAGCAATTCACTTGTTTCAACCGCAACAGTACCCACAAGAATTGGTTGTCCTGCTTCATGACGTTGTTTGATATCTTTAACAACCGCACGGAATTTACTACGTAATGATGGGTAGATTAAATCTTGACCATCGATACGTTGAATTGGACGGTTTGTTGGAATCGCAATAACGTTCATGTTGTAGATTTCTCTGAATTCTTCCTCTTCAGTCTTCGCTGTACCTGTCATCCCTGACAATTTACGATACATACGGAAGTAGTTTTGGTAAGTGATTGTCGCCATTGTCTTAGACTCGTTTTCAACTTCAACGCCTTCTTTAGCTTCAATCGCTTGGTGAAGACCATCTGAATAACGACGACCTTCCATAATACGTCCAGTAAATCCATCAACGATTTTTACTTTACCTTCATCTACCACATAGTCGATGTCGCGTAACATAATGTAGTTCGCACGTAAAGCTTGGTCGATATGGTGAACAAGCGCTGAGTTATCCACGTCATAAAGGTTTGGTAAGCGGAATGTTTGTTCAGCTTTGTTAATCCCTTCGTCTGTTAATGAGATTGTCTTAGAAGTTAAGTCGATTGTATAATCTTCTTCCTCTTTCAATCCTTTTACAAACATATCTGCACGTTGGTATAACACTGTTGATTTTTCAGCTTGTCCTGAAATAATCAATGGAGTACGCGCTTCGTCGATTAAGATTGAGTCTGTTTCATCGACAACTGCGTAGTTTAATGGACGTTGTACCATTTGTGATTTGTAAACCACCATGTTATCACGTAAGTAGTCAAATCCTAATTCACTGTTTGTGCTGTAAGTGATGTCTGCAGCATATGCAGCACGTTTTTCTTCTGATGACATTCCTGTTAAGTTTAACCCTACAGTCAAGCCTAAGAAGTTGTATAACTCACCCATTTCGCGAGCGTCACGAGAAGCTAAGTATTCGTTAACGGTAACTACGTGTACTCCGTCGCCTGATAATGCGTTTAAGTATACAGGCATTGTCGCTGTTAAAGTTTTACCTTCACCAGTACGCATTTCCGCAATGTTCCCGTCATGAAGTGTAATCCCACCCATGATTTGAACTTTATATGGGAATAAGCCTAATACACGTTTAGCTCCCTCACGTACTAAAGCGAATGCTTCAGGAAGTAATGAATCCAGAGACTCCCCTTTAGCATATCTTTCTTTATATTCTTCTGTTTTTACTGGAAAATCAGCATCTTCTAATGCAGCCATTTGAGATTCTAACGCAATTACCTTATCCGCTAGTTTTCCTAAACGACGTAATTCACGCTTATCATTTTCAACTAACTGTCTCAAAAAATTTGCCATTTAATTAACTCCTTTTTTATTTTCACCACTGTTTTTAAATCGGTGAACATTTTAAATCTCATAAAAGTACTACAAATAGGTGACTACACCTATTGCATCTTATTCATTCTACCATTGTTTAACTAATTAAGAAAGTAAAAAAGGTGACTTTTTTTCAAAGTCCCCCTATTTTTTTTAAGGTTTTAAGTCAATGAAACCCGATTTCTGTTCCAAACGGAGAGTTATTGCTGCTTTTTTTCATACGCAACCTCATTATTTATAAGCACGATTTGGGTTCACGACAAAAAAGGTGGCTTAAAAAAGCCACCTAAAATTCTATTAATTCGTTTCAATCAAACCATATTTTCCATCTTTACGACGATAAACAATGTTTGTTTCGTTCGTTTCAGCATCTTGGTAGATAAAGAAGTTATGTCCTAACATGTTCATTTGAAGAACCGCTTCTTCGCTATCCATTGGTTTCAAATCAATTCGTTTTGTACGAACGATTTCTAATCCTGTTTCCTCCTCTTCAGTCACTTCTGGAAGTGGTGGTAACACAATATCGAATCCTTTTTCGCGAGATTTACGATTGATTTTTGTTTTATGTTTACGAACTTGTCTTTCAAGTTTATCGACTACCAAGTCAATACTTCCATATAAATCAATTGAAGTTTCCTCGGCACGTAGAACTAAATAAGGAAGTGGGATCGTAACTTCAACTTTTGCAGTCTTTTCAGCATAGACTTTCAAGTTGACGTATACAGTCGCATTAGCAACGTCAGTAAAGTATTTCTCTAATTTGCTAATTTTCTTTTCTGCGTATTGACGAATCGCTTCTGTGACCTCAATATTTTCTCCACGGATATTATATTTAAACATAATACTCTCCCCTTTCATCTGGAAAACCAGATTTGAAGAAATACCTAAGGACCACTCTTAGGAATTGCTTCGTTTGATTTCTATAGTTTTATTATAAAGCATGTACAGGGCTTTTACAACCGTTTTCAAATATTCTTTCATTAAGAATTGTTAAGGAAAAACGGTATTTTTGAGGACTTTTCTTTGGCGAAATTTTGTTTTCATGACTTGAAAAATCATACAGCATTGAAGATTAGAATCATTCCCAAGAAAAATCAATCTCTTCCTCAGTCAATCTCTTCCCCTTTCTCGAAAGTCTTAGATCCCTAGTTAAAACAACACAGAATCTTCATTTACAGAAATCGTTTTCAACGATATAGTGAAGTAGTAAACAAATTATAAAGGAGTTACTCTTATGGAAAAAGTATTTGCTAGTCCGTCTCGTTATGTTCAAGGGAAAGATGTTCTTAAAACTGGTCTTTCTCACGTGTTGGCTTTGGGAGATCGACTTCTCCTTCTTTGCGACCCTATCGTTTATGATTTAGTCGGTAAAGAACTGGAAGAAAACCTCGTTAAAGAAGGCGCATTTGTTCATCGTGAAATCTTCCATGGTGAAGCTACTAATGATGAAGTTCGTCGCGTTGCTGAAGTTGTGAAGGAACATCAACTAAACGTAGTCATCGGCTTAGGTGGTGGTAAAACTATCGATACTGCCAAAGCGATTGCGGATGACTCCAATTGTCCGGTAGCTATTTTACCAACAATTGCTTCAACGGATGCTCCAACTTCTGCCCTCTCTGTTATTTATTCAGCAGAAGGCGTGTTTGAACGCTATCGTTTCTACAAGAAAAATCCAGAATTAGTATTAGTCGATACAAAGGTCATTGCCAATGCTCCTGTTCGTTTATTAATCTCAGGAATTGCCGATGCGCTTGCTACTTGGGTTGAGGCTCGTGCAGTCATTGAAGCACAAGGAGGCACAATGGTTGGTCAAGTGCCAACGATTGCAGCAGAAGCCATCGCTCGTGTCTGCGAAAGTACTTTATTCGAAAATGGTCTACAAGCCGTAGCCGCAGCAAATGCCAAAGTAGTGACACCTGCTTTAGAAGCCGTGGTAGAAGCGAACACACTACTTAGCGGTATCGGTTTTGAATCAGCTGGTTTAGCAGCAGCACATGCTATCCATAACGGATTCACTGCCATTCACGGAGACATCCACTCTCTAACTCACGGTGAAAAAGTAGCTTATGGTACATTGACACAACTGTTATTAGAAAATCGTCCAAAAGAAGAACTCGATAAATACATTACTTTCTATCAAGCACTTGGATTACCAACAACGCTCAAAGAAGTAAAATTGGATTCTGTACCATATGAAGACTTACTCAAGATTGGGGCCCTTGCAACACAAGAAGGCGAAACCATCCACCAAATGATTGTTGACTATACTGCCGAAGATGTCGCAAATGCTCTTCTTGCTCTTGACCAATATGTCACTACAAGATTCTAAAAATAACTAGATAGATTCCAACAGCCCAAGCAGAAATCTGCTTGGGCTGTTTTGTCGATTGGTTTTGTATCATACATGATACATATCATGCATGATACACTTTTTATCTAAATAATGTCAGAGATTCTACCTCTTCAACACCCATTTTGATTAACACTTTTGCAGCCAGATGCAATGTGGCACCTGTCGTATAAACATCGTCCACCAATAAGACTCTTTTGGGAATCACGGCTCCTTCTTTGACCCTAAACGGTTGTTTTAGTTGCAAACGCTCCTGCCTTGTCTTCTCGGATTGCTTCTTCCCCTTGCCAATATGTTCTAAAAGCGAAACGGTTGGTACCTGGCACTGTTTCAGTAAAGTTGGAATCGTCTCGAATTCCCTCTTTTTTAGACTCGCTTCGGACGACGGTAATGGACAAAGAACATATCCTTTCTTTTGATACCCAAGCAATTCTCGTCTTAACTCTTTGATGACCAACGCCATCACTCTAGTATCTCCCACAAATTTGAATAACTCCATAAACTTTCGCCCGGCCTCGTCATAAGCATACAAGACCGTATTCTTTAAAAGCACCGCTTCTTTTACTTGATGCCATTTTTGACAATCCGGGCACACCTCTACTTTTGTCATCAGCCGTCCACACTCTAGGCAAGTAGGTTGTTGTTTTAATTGCATAAAGGGCTGTTCACAATTGACGCAAATGCACTTTCTATTTGCTCCTAGTAAAAACGAGAGTATTGGTTGAGAGTGTTCCACTTCTTCTCCGCACCATAAACATTTCATTTGGACTCCCTCCCCCGAAGTGCTTGTTTATTTAAGTCTTCAATTTCCCTGACCGCCTGGACCATCGCTTTAGTTTTTCCATTATGAAAATACACCACTTCTCCTGTTGGGTATTCTGCTGTACGTCCAACCCGTCCTGCGATTTGCACGAGTACTTCCCTTGAGAATTCCTCTTCATGAGCATTGATGACGCAAACGTCCACCCCAGGAAAAGTCACTCCTCGTTCAAGAATGGTGGTCGTCACCAAAAAATCAAGCTCTCCTGCTCTCATTTGCGCAATTCTTGCTTGCCGAGATGGTTCTTTAGAACTAACCGTCTCGAATTTTGCATTTGGAAATTTTCGTCTAAGGGATGCTTCTATCGGACTTAGTAGTGTAATTCTTGGTACAAATAACAAAAATCGTTTTCCTACTCTTACATGTTCTTCGATAAACCGTTGCAATGGTTTAGGAATTTTCTTCTTGCGTAATCTTTTTTCTAAGTCACCACTATAAACCATCGTTGGAACGACTAATGGTTTCTTATGATATCGCTCCGGTAGCAAGGATACCGACAGCTCTTTTCGTTTGATTCTTTTCTCTAGCGTCTGGGAAGGTGTTGCTGTCAAATAAAGCAAACAGCCGTCCTCTTTCAGTGCACGATGCACTGCCCGAATGAGTAATTCATTATCCCGATAAGGAAACGAATCTGTCTCATCAATCACGATCAAATCAAACGCGCGGTAGAACCGGAGCATCTGGTGTGTCGTCGCAATCGTCAGTGGCACTCTCTTGTATCCTTCCTCCGACTGTGAATGTAGGACGTTCTGCTCGACTGTAGGGAAAGCTTCCTTCAAGCGCGGCGCTAATTCCACGCACACATCAATTCTTGGCGCGGCAATAGCGACTCGTTTCCCTTGTTGTAACATCCATTCGATACTTGAAAAAATCATCTCCGTTTTCCCTGAACCTGTCACGGCCCAGAGTAAGTGCTCACGGAATCCTGTTTGCTTTACGACTTGCAAGCACTCCAAAGATAGCTGTTCCTGTTTTGCACTTAAGGTATGTTTGTAATGCGCTAATCTTTCTTCTCTTTTTGGAAAAGGCTCCTCTTCTTCAGGAGTCGCAATCAACACACTACATGCCTTCACCTTTCCCATTCCAATACATTTCAAGCAATACCAACATTCACCTCCTGCGCAATTCAAGCAAGGTCCTTTAGCAAATTCCAACCGCTCGGTATTTCCACAAAACTGGCACTCTTTCTTCCCATTTTTGATGGCAATTCCAACATCTAGCACTGCATTCGTAGGCACTTCATGCTCTTTTAGCATCGATTGATAGACAGCTTGAATACGTCCAACAGCTCCCTCCATCTCACTCACCTCACCCCTAACTACGCAAAAAAAATCAGAAGAAGATTTCTCTTCTTCTGATTTTTGTTTGAAAGGAGTGCTTCTATTATGAGAAGAATGCGAGTAATACCCCTGCAGCAATGGCACTACCGATAACTCCGGCTACGTTTGGTCCCATTGCGTGCATTAATAAGTAGTTACTTGGGTCTTCTCTTTGTCCTTCTTTTTGTACAACACGAGCGGCCATTGGTACGGCAGACACCCCTGCTGCACCGATCATTGGATTGATTTTACCGCCAGATAGTTTGTACATCAATTTACCCATAATAACCCCCGCCGCAGTACCTGCAGCAAAAGCGATTAATCCTAGTAAAGTAATTTTAAGAGTCGATACTGATAAGAATAATTCCCCTGTTGCTTTCGCTCCAACGGTTAATCCTAAAATAATAGTAACTCCGTACATCATCGCATTTTGTAGAACTTTTGTAATGTTTGGGACTACCTTAATTTCTTTAATTAAGTTACCGAGCATTAAGCATCCTACTAATGGTGTTGCACTTGGTACTAATAAGCTGACGAAAATAGTAACGATGATTGGGAAAAGAATTTTTTCCGTTTCACTCACTTTACGGTTTTCTGTCATCTTCACAAGGCGTTCTTTCTTCGTTGTGAGCGCACGAATAATTGGCGGTTGAATAATTGGCACAAGCGCCATATATGAGTACGCTGCTAGGGCGATTGCTGGTAATAAGTGCGGTGCAAGTCTTGTTGTTAAGAACAAGGCTGTTGGTCCATCCGCACCCCCGATAATCCCTACTGAAGCAGCTTCTTGCGGTGTCATTCCCCACATTACTGAAAGGAAGAATGCGACGAAAATACCGAATTGAGCTGCCCCACCAAGCAAGATGGTCTTTGGATTTGCAAGTAGCGGTCCAAAGTCTGTTGACGCACCTAAGCAAAGGAAAATCAATGGTGGATAAATACCAAGGTTTGTTCCTTGATATAAGTAATACAAGAGTCCACCAGGTCCATTTTCAGTAGGGGCATCCATTAATCCTGCTAATGGTAAGTTTACAAGGAGCATCCCGAACGCAATCGGAACCATTAAGTATGGTTCATACCCTCGTTTAATCCCTAGATATAGAAACACGCAGGCGATAATTAACATAATGATGTTTTGAATCGTTAAGTTATAAATCCCACTTGTTTCAATCAACTGTTGAATGACTTCCATAAACCATCGCCTCCTAAATCGTTAAGAGTGGTTGGTTCGATTCGACAGATTCATTACTTGATACATGAATTGCTTTCACAACACCGTCAGCGGGAGCAAGGATTTCATTTTCCATCTTCATGGCTTCTAAAATCACAAGTACATCTCCTTTTTTCACTGCATCACCGACATTTTTGCTGATCGATAATACAATCCCAGCCATTGGAGCAGGTACCACTTCACCGTCTCCTGTTGGAGCAGGGGAAGAGGCAGCTTTCTTTTCTTCCACTGGCGCACTAGGTGCTGGAGTTGGAGCAGCCGCTAATTTTTGTGTTGCTTCTTCATTTGAAATTTCTTTAAGTGAGACGATAAATGTTTCGCCATTCACTTCTACTTCGTATTTTTTCATTTAGTCCACCTTCTTTTCAATCGATACAATTTCAAAGTGCTTGTCCGGAACATCCGCACTCGCTTTTGTTAAAGCGACCAGTGCGGCAACTCGAGCAAGTTTATTCGTTTCAAATAGTGTTCCATCATTTGTTGGAATTTCAGGCTTCATCTCAACGGGTTTGCCTACAACTCCAGCAGTGGGATGACTCTTTGCTTCCAACATTTGGATAACTTTAGAGCTTCCTTGCATGAGAAACATTAGAATCGTCAACATCACAAACACAATTCCCATTGAAACGATTGTGATCCATAGGATTTCTAATAAACTTAAGTGCATAACTCTCTCCTCACTTTACAGTCGCAAAAATCTTCACGATTTCAGATGGTTTTTGCCATTGTCCATTCTTCTTGAGCAAGAATTCTTTACCGACTTTAGGGAAGAGTGCGTAAGTTAAGACATCTTCGTCACTTCTTGCTAAATCTCCAAGTTCTGCTTTGAGTGTTTCGAATTCAGGTGGCAAGTGGTTTGCTGGTCGATCGCTGATGACTTCTTGGTCACCAATGATGCTTCTTCTAAAGCTTTCTTGAATTGGTACTGGTGATTGACCATACGAACCAAGTAAGTAAGCTTTCACTTCATTAGAAACCACTTTGTAGCGTTGACCTGTAAGAACGTTCATCGTTGCTTGTGTTCCCACCATTTGACTCATTGGAGTAACGAGTGGTGGATATCCAAGATCTGCTCTTACCTTAGGTACTTCTTTTAATACTTCTTCGTATTTATCAGTTGCGCCTGCTTGCGTTAATTGAGAATACATATTTGATAACATTCCACCAGGCACTTGATATAAAAGTGCACGTGGATCTGGTGTTAACATTTTTGGATTTAATGTTCCATCTTTAATGTATTTATCTTTAATTTCTCGGAAGTGGTCTGCAATTGGTTCTAATTTTGCCAAATCGACAGTAATATCATAGCCTAATTCGCGAAGTGCGATGACTAATGATTCCGTAGGTGGTTGACTTGTACCTTCACTAAGTGGTGAAAGTGCTGTGTCGATGCAGTCTGCACCGGCCTCAATGACTGCTTGATACGTTAGTTGCGCAATACCGCTTGTGCAGTGTGTGTGCACAACAATTGGCACTGTAATCACTTCTTTTAATGCACGAACAAGCTCGATCCCTCTAGCTGGTGTCAAAATGCCGGCCATGTCTTTCACACAGATAGAATCGGCACCCATTTCTTGCATTTTTGCTGCTAGTTCTTTGTAATAGTCGATAGTATGCGCATCACTAATCGTATAGCAGATGGTCATTTGCGCTTCTTTGCCTGTTTTCTTCACTGCGTTTAGTGAAGCTTCTAAGTTACGAACATCATTCAACGCATCGAAAATTCTGAAAATATCGATTCCGTTTTCTGCTGATTTTTCGACAAATTTTTCGACAACATCATCAGCATAGTGACGATATCCTAAAATATTTTGTCCGCGTAATAACATTTGTAGCGGTGTTTTCTTTAAATGTTTTTTCAAGGTACGAAGTCTGTCCCATGGATCTTCATCTAAGAAACGAATACATGAGTCAAACGTTGCTCCACCCCAACATTCCAAAGAAGCAAATCCTGCTTCATCAAGTTGATCTAAAACTGGAAGCATATCTTCAATTCGCATACGGGTTGCCATCAAAGATTGATGGGCATCCCGTAAGATTGTATCTGTAATTCCTATTTTTCTAGTCATCACTGAACACTCCTTCCATTATAAGACGTCGATAAAGCGTTCGATTGTCTTAATGCTTTCTAGTGCATCTGTTGGAATTGGATGTTCTGGATTTGCATCATTAAATGCTTTCAAGTAGTCTAGACGGAATTGCATACGGTCACGAATTAACGCAGCGTAATCGCCGTTCATTTCAGGCACTTCATATCCTTCAACTGGTAAGTATTCCATTCCTGGAAGGCCACCGAATAAATCGAAGTTTGCTTTACCATCTACTACTGTTTCAATGACACCAAGGGAAACTTCTTTTGTAACTTTCTTACCTAAGAAATCTCCTGTATTGATGATGTAGCAATCTACACCTTTATCAAATAATGCTTTGAATTTATCGTAGTCTTCTACTAATGGATATACACGGAATGGGTTTGCGTATGGTTCGATAACAAGCGCATCTAAGTTTGCCCCAGCTCCTGTATTTTCAGCATTAGAACGTTTTGTCATTAATGTACATCCTAAAATAGATGCCAAACGTGGATCTGTGATTTTCACTAATGGTGGTAGTGCATCATCTTTCATGATCCAGAAAATAGATTGAATTGGTTCTGAAATCTTATCAACACGGTTTGGTGTAGAATAACGAGATTTAACCGTACGTCCGTTACCGTTACGAATATCTTCTGTTACTAATACTTTACGGCCGTTTTCATCCAGAGTCACACCACAGTTTTGAACCGTTACGAAGTAATCTTGTTCTCTGTGACCTGCTGGATAGTCATTTGTTTTGTCGAAGTAAGAAGGTTCCAAAGCTACAGATGAACCATCTTCTACCGAAATCACAAATGCATCGTCGTGTAATACTTCAATGTCGTATTTATCGTCATGTTTTGCGTGTGTTAATGTAGACTTACCTGATCCAGATAATCCGAAGAAGCTTGCAACGTAAGAAGCGCCTTCTTTACGGAAAATCTTCAAACCACCGTGGCAAGAAACGTAGTTGTTACGAGCGGCAGTTGCCCATGCTAATGTTAACGTTCCTTTTTTGATTTCCCCAAAATAACTCATTCCTAAAATTGCAGCACAGTTATGTTTTGTATCAAAGAATGCTAATCCATCTGGGTAATCAGGATGTCTCCAAGTTGGGTCGAAGAAAATGAAAATATCATTTTCGTCATATTGTTTAGACGCATCATAACGTCTCTTATATTGGTCATTGAAAATTTGGAAGTTCAATAACCATGAGTACAAGTTGTTAATGTGTTCTTTAGGCATTGTGATATGTGCCTTCACCATGAAGTCTTCATCAAGACCTACAACGGCTGTACCCTTAATAAACGGTCTGAACGAACTGTTATAAATCTCTTCACGAATAATCGGAATAATCTTAGCATCTTCTGCTGGATTATTACCCAAAATTCGACGAGCTTTTGCAGTACGTCCTACAACGCTCCCATCAACCACCGTAAGAATATGTGCATCCTCCGGTAATCCTAAATCCTTTGCGTTTGCAACGAACGCATCTAACACTGTTGTATTAGGTGCTTGTGACGCTAATTCATACGCCTCTGCCAGAGTCGGAATTTCAGTCGCATTGTTCGAATAAAAAGCTGGTTCAATAGTTGCCTTCAATTGCGAAAGATGCGGATTGCTCTTGCGTATAGTGTCTGTAGCGAAACGATCAATTGTTGCCATAATATCAACCTTCCTATCTTTTTATTGATAACTTAATTATACACGAAAACGCTTTAAATGTAAGCGTTTTTTGTGATTTTTTTTGCTAATTTCTCTATTTTTTTCTTTTAATTATTGGAATCTCGTCCAAAAGTAGCGAATCGCTCCCAAATAAAAAAACGAGTTACCACTTTCGGTAACTCGTTCATTCTTACGATATTGTTTTTAAATCCATTTCAAAGCACATTCCGTCCTCTGTTGCAAAGAAGCGATGTGAAATGCCTTCTCGTTTAAGTAGTTGGTCTACGCTGTAGAGTCCCACTCCATTTCCTCCACCGGTCGTTCCTTTAGAGGAAGGCAATAAGGAGAAGGCTGTCTCTATTTGCTCTTTCGTTAGAGGCAAACATGGATTTTCAATCGTCAACACTTGGTCGGCTAATTGAATTTGAATGACTCCTTCTCTCGTTGAATGTTTAATCGCATTCATCAAAAGATTATTCCACACATTTCGAAATGCGATTGGATTCGCCTCAATCGTTAGAGGTTCTAATGCTGTTTGAATCTTTAGCCCCTTTTCTTGAGACAATAATTGAAACTCTTTATTCCACTCAGGTAGAACCTTTTCTAATGCAATGGGTTCTTTCGTCAAGGTTTCTTCTTGCAATTTAGAAAGCTCTAGAATCTCTTGGACCAAGTCAGACATTTGGTCCACTTTTCCTATGGATTCTGCTAAATAAGTATCACGGTCCTTATATTTACCGACATTAAGACTCATATTCTCTAATAAAATACGAAGACTCGCTAACGGCGTTTTAAGTTCGTGAGAAGCACTCCGTAGGAAATTCACCTTTGTTTTTTCAAGTTGAATCATCTTTTGGTTCTTCTCTTCTAGTTCATCAATCACGGACAATAAATGTTCGTACAACTCATTGATTTGCGTTTCCATTTGTCCAATTTCATCGGATCTTGGATTCACAAAACGCGCATCTCTATCCAATTCCATCATTTTCTGAGTGACTCTAGACATTTGCATCAACGGTTTTGATAATTTCCTAGCGTAAATATACGAGAAAATCACTGCTGTAACTATCGATATCGCAAGCGATAATGGCAGATAGCTGAAGGTTACTTTTGTGGCCTGTTTTACAGACTCTGTTGTCGTAACCACTTGCAGTTGCATCTGCTTGCCATCTTTAGTGGTCACTTGGCGATCTTCGATAATGACCGAGTTTTGACTACTATTTTCATCAATCGGCAATTCGGTCCCAAGCTGTAAATTTTCACCCGTCGATTCTTTCTTTAAATAAGCTGTAATCCCCTCATTTTTAGCATATACCTGCAAGGCAGAGGCCGCACCTTGTTCATCCACTTGCGATAAACTTTCCACTAAAATATCTGCTTTACGACTTAGTTCTTGCTGACGTTCTTGCAAATAAAAGTGCGGAAATGCAAAGTATAAAAACAGATGCGCAATCACCACAAGCGTACCTAAAATACTCAACGTATAAATAAAAATCTTGGGAAACAGTTTTAATTTTCTCATTTTTACTCCAACTTATATCCGACATTTTTAACGGTCACGATACAATCCAACAATAATTTTTTTCGTAATTGTTTGATATACACATCCACAACACGGTCAAAAGGTGGATCTTCATGGGCTGCCCACACGTGATCCAATATTTGAGAGCGACTCAACACTTGGCCTTGATGTTCTACGAGTAACTTCAAAACTGCAAGTTCCTTAGCCGTCACATCCACAATTTGTCCGTCCACTCTTGCTTCAAAACTTGTAAAGTTCACGCTCGTTGTATTGTAATTCCAAACATTCATTTCTCCGTAATAACGTTTCAATACGGCTTCAATCTGCTTATGCAAGACGACGAGGGAAAAAGGTTTTTGAATAAATCCATCAACGAGTAACTCAAAGGTTCTCACTTGTGTCTCTTCGTCATGAAGTGCTGTCAGCATTAGAATAGGAACTTTACTAGTTTTACGCACCTCTTCTAACACTTCAAAGCCATTCTTACGCGGCATCATAATGTCTAGTAAGATTAAATCAATCGATTCTTTTTGAAAGACTTCAAGAGCAACGACACCGTCTTCTGCTGTAAATACATGAAAGCCTTGCTCTGATAAGTATTCTCGAACGCCTTCGCGAATCGCTGCCTCATCTTCTACGATTAGCAAATTCAAAACCATCACCTCTTTTACTATTATATCAATCTATTCGCTATGAGACTAGGCCCTAAGCATTTTTATTCTGTATCTTGTAATAAACTCTTCGGAGATTTTTGTAAAATAAACACGCTTCCTAGAAGAACTGCAATAACAATGACTACAAGTCCAAGTCCAACAACCGTTGCTTTGTCCATATTGGATACTGTTACCGATAATTCTGTCAATGTCTTATTGAAACCATCCACTGCTGCTCCACCACCAAGGTTGGCTGATTTAGCTTCGTTTGCCAGTTGAGTTCCAAGACTACTATTGACTTGGCCTAAAATGAGTTTTCCAACCCATTCGCTGACAGGTCCCCCTGCTAGAATCGCAGCGATAAAGCTGGCAATGCTGACCATTCCTACTTCGCACAGCATTTGTGCAATAATCGTTTTGTTCGTCATTCCAAGCGCTAGACGGACACCGATTTCTCTTCTGCGGCTGTTTGTCCATAAGAAGAGAATGAGCACTAAAATAATCGCAGAGAAAATCAGACTTCCAAGGAATAGTTTGTCTGTTAATCCATATACTAGATTAATTGATTTTTGAAGTGTTGGGTAGTTTTGGCTACTCTTAATGAGCGTATACGCCTTCCAGTTAATCCCTAATTTCTTCGCTTGTTCCATCACCTTATCGATGTCGTATTGACCACCAACAAGGAAAGTAGCATCTAAATAAATTGCATCCGCATCTGTATAACCATACATTAAAGCACTTGTCTTCAAGTCCGTTAAAATGGTGTTCTCATATAATTCTTGTGGCGCTGTTACTCCACCTTTATTCTTCCCACCAAACAATCCAACAATCGTCACTTCGGTTTGGTTATTGGCTTGCTTTTCATTATCTGCATCATAAATATTCGATTTCAACTTAAACTTATCGCCAACTTTTAAATTATTTTTCTTAGCAAAGTCTTCGTGCACTAATGCCACATTGGTATCGTCATCCTTAATATGGCGACCTTCTGTTAGTGTGAAGGTTTGTGCGGCAAATCGTTCGTCCATGCTGGAATCATTAATTCCTGTTACCTGAGCGGCTTTCCCGAAACGTTGTTGGCGAGTTGCGTCAAGACGAACTCCTTTTGCTGGAATCAATTCTTGATCCACGAGGTCCGCTACGACTTCCATTCGTTTAACTGCCTTTTGAACCCCTTCAATTCCTTCAATCGCTTGAATATCTTTTCCTTTTAAGTTTCCACCCCCACGAGCAGTCCCTTGATTATGTCTGCGGTCAATTTGCATCGAGAACGAAGAATTAATCGACTTAAACGTTTCTTTTGCAGCGGTATCCGTTGCATGTTTTACGGCTAAACTACTTAGAGCCACCGTTGCCATACTAAATAAAATAAAGAAAATAATGAAGGTTTTAAATTTTTTTCTTGAGACATATGCCCAAGCATTTTGTATGATATTCATTTATTTTACCCCTCTTGCTTTCTTTAGTTTTCCATCTTCTAATTCCAACACTTCATCACTCGCAGCAGCTACTTGTGGGCTGTGAGTCACTACGATGACGCATTTTCCGCTTTCATGTGCTGCCATTTTTAAGATATCGATAATTTCTGCGGCTGTTCCTTCGTCAAGGTTTCCAGTGGGTTCATCCGCTAAAATAATTGGCGCTTTTGAAACAAGTGCTCTAGCAATCGCAACCCGTTGTTGTTGCCCACCTGATAGCTTCAATACATTACGATGAATTAACTCTTCGCCTAATCCTAATTTCAACAATATATCTTTGGTTGCTTTTCCATTTACGAGTCTTACATTTTCAAGCGGCGTTAAATAATCGATTAAATTATAGTTTTGGAACACTAAGCAAATATGGTCGCGACGGTGTTCACTGTAGGACCCTTGCGCGATATCTTGCCCATTGAAACACACTTTTCCTTTCGTCGGGCTATCTAACCCTGCTAATAGCGATAAGAAAGTCGATTTCCCTGCTCCTGATTTCCCAACGACAGCATAGAATTTTCCTTCTTCAAAAGTAGCATTCAAATCATTCAATACATATTTTTGAGAATCCTCGTATCGATAATAAATATTTTCTAATGATAATACTGACATAAAAACACTCCTTAGTTCATTTGACTTAAAATTTTCTTCGGTTTCTTCATTAAGATAACGGCCGTACTAAATAGCACTGCTAATGCAATAATGATCAGTACGACGCCAATCGTTAGCGCCCCTTGCACAAGGCTCCATTCAGGTAAGCTCGATTCAAATAATGATTTCACTTGAAGTGGAATCTCATCCGAAGATAAGAGACCAGTGTAAAATTGTTTTGCTACAAAACTCCCCAACATAAGAGCGAAAATCGAACTCGTTGCCGCAACGGTATAGAGTTCTAATAAGATTTGCGCGATGATTTCTTTTCTTGAAATTCCGACCGACATCAAAATTCCAAACTCATGAATTCTTTCTCTTAATGTAAATAATAGAATTAAAAATAAAACAATAACTGCTAATACAAATACAGAGCTCGTCAACAATGTCATAAGCGATTTGAAGTTTTGAATAGGAGAGGCTACCTGTTCAAATACTTGTTCATTTTTAGAAAGTTGCATCTCATCCCACTTGAGAGGAAGTTCTTTTACTTTTGTAATCACTTCTTCTAATGCTGATGGGTCTTTCACCGTAAAAATCGCACGATGAACAATGGCATTCGATTCCTCTTTTCCGATTAATGATTGACTCGTTTTGTAATCCATATAGATGCGATTTTCGGTTAAGTCACTCGTCAATCCTGTCGATTGCTCCGATAACTTCCCATTGAAAATCCCAACGATTTCCACTGTAACTTCTTTACTGCTTACAGTGGCATCTCCATTTTGGAAGTTCTTTAATTTAACCTTGCTTCCTACAGTCCAATTGTTTTCTTTTGCAAGCTCTTCATGAACAAGTACTTTTCCAGAATCGTCCTTCGTTAACGCACGCCCTTCTTTAAGACTGAGCGCTCCGCTAGCAAAATTTAGCTCCTGATCACTGGAGGTGATCCCATGATAACCCACCAGTTCTCCCATATTCCCTTGATCGAGTTGGACCGCTTGTTCTCTTTCAACAGCTTTACTGTCTTCTAGTTGACCAATGCCATCAAATTCATACTGCGCATCTTTCACACCCTCAACTTGTTCCACTTGGGACAATTTCTTTTGTTCGATGTTTCCATCTTGTAAGAGCGATTCTATTTGAAATCCCGAATTGGATAATTCTAATAGCTTCGTTTGAACCTTCCCTGTACTTTCCTGCATCGAGAGTACCGCCAAGACGGCTGCTGTAATTAGCATCATGATGAAAAATAATATTCCGGTACGAATCTTCTTGCGCACAAGATACGCACCCGCTCTCCTCTTCCAATCCATGTGCTCTCCCACTTCCTTTCCTATTCTGTACTATTAGTTTGCACTTCCAATATGAAACGAATATGAAACGAAATTCTTTTTTTGGAATCATTCATTACCATATTTGGTAATGTTCTATTTTTTGCATGCAAAAAAGGCTGGACAATCATCCAGCCTTTCCTCTTTAATATCGTTCTTTCATTGCACGATCGATTTCGCGTTTCATATCCTTTTGCTTTAAGGCATCACGCTTATCGTAATTTTTCTTCCCTTTTGCAACGCCGATTAACAACTTTGCTACGCCGTTTTTAATGTAGACCTTAAGCGGCACTACTGTATTTCCGGCTTGCTTTACTTGCTCAAGTAAATAGTTGATTTGCTTTTTATGAAGCAATAATTTTCTCGTTCTTAATGGGTCATGATTAAACAGTGTCCCTTGTTCAAACGGACTAATATGGACACCTACAAGAAAAGCTTCTCCTTGCTTCAAGCTCACGTATCCATCTTTTAAATTGATACGCGCTTGACGAACCGATTTGATTTCTGTTCCAGTTAAGACCATCCCAGCTTCAATCGTTTCAAGAATGGTATAGTCATGACTTGCTTTTCGATTTTGTGCGAGCACTTTATCGTTCGTTCCTTTAGGCATTCACGAACCTCCTAGCGTCTTTTCTTTTTCGTTTTAATCGCTTTTTTAAAGCGTTGGCGACCTTTTGATTTTTTACCCTTCTTAGAAGACTTTTCATCAAAGAAATCGCCTTTTCTTGGACGTTCTGTTTTGGCAAGTTTTGCATCTTCTACGAGTAGGAAATCGACTTCTCTAGCTTCCACATCTACTTTCACACATTTCACACGAACACGGTCACCGATACGATAACTTACGCCTGTACGTTCTCCAAGTAAAATCATGTGGCTTTCAATAAAGTTGAAGTAGTCTTGCTTCAAGTGAGAAATATGAATTAATCCTTCTACGGTATTGGCTAACTCGACAAACATCCCAAATTTTGTAACAGAGCTTACGATACCATCGAATTCCTCGCCAACCTTATCTTGCATGTATTCAGCTTTTTTCAATGCATTCACATCGCGTTCAGCTTGTACTGCAAGTCGTTCCATACGAGAAGATTGGTCTGCAATTTGTTGTAATTTATCTTCCAGAAGTGTTTCTTCTTTCTTCGATAAATGACCTGGGTGTTTTCCGTAATGACGAATCATACGATGGACGATCAAGTCAGGATAACGACGAATTGGCGACGTGAAGTGCGTATAGTCTTCCGCTGCCAGTCCATAGTGTCCTGTTGGCGTGATATCGTACTTCGCTTGTTTCATAGAACGAAGCATCATCGTCGATACTACCGCTTCATATGGTTCACCACGTACTTCGTTTAATGCTTTTTGCAATTTCTTCGGTGTAATGGAATCATTCTTCCCTTTAATCGTAATTCCAAATGCTGTAATAAACTCTAAGAATCGTTGGAGTTTTTCGCTATCTGGATTTTCGTGAACACGATAGATAAATGGTACCTTCAATTGTTCATAGTGAGAAGCCACTGTTTCATTCGCCGCAAGCATAAAGGACTCAATGAGTCGCTCTGCTACGCCACGTTCACGTAGTACAATTTCTGTCGGCGCTCCTTTTTCATCCACAAGAATTTTTGCTTCTTGTGTATCAAAGTCAATCGCTCCACGTTCCATGCGTCTACGCTCTAAAATCGTATGTAATTCCTTCATGTTCCATAGCATTTCTTCAATTTCTGGAGTGATTTTTTCAGAAGCTTCATTCGTATTGAATAATACATTCACTTCATCATAAGTTAATCGCTCGTTTGATTGAATCACACTTGGGAAAATCTCATGCTGGTAAATCGTTCCGCTACGGTCGATTTCCATGCGGGCTGTTAACGTTAATCGCTCTTCATATGGATGAAGCGAGCAGATTCCGTTGGATAAGCGTTGCGGTAACATTGGAACAACACGGTCCGTTAAATACACACTCGTTCCACGTTCAAATGCTTCCTTATCCATTTCGGAATTTTCCGTTACATAATAAGAAACGTCGGCGATGGATACCGTTAATACAAAGGTTCCATCTTCGCGTTTGACAAGAGCTACCGCATCATCTAAGTCTTTGGCATCTGCTCCGTCAATCGTTACGGTTAATTCTTGGCGTAAATCCACACGCCCTTCGAGTTCTTCCGGTGAGATTGTTTCACTCACGCGGTTCGCTTCCTCTAATACTGAGTCTGGGAATACTGTTGGGATTTTTAATTGATGTAAAATCATTAAAATATCCATACCGACAGCGTCTTTATAGCCGATTTCTTTGACGATATGCGCCTTCAAGACGAGTTCGTGACGCTCTGTTTCATAACTGTCAACTTCGGCAATCACGACGGTTCCGTCAACTGGGTTTAATCCCTTTCTAGTCACATAACATTTCGTTTTCTTTAATTTAGAATCTTTTAACGCAATTTCGCCACAATAGCCTGTTTGCATCATAATCTTCGATGGATAACGTGTATAAATCCCCACCACTTGCTTCACAGCGCGTTCTAAGATTTTTACAATCGTTCCGCTTGCGGCTTTATCGTTATAAGGATTTTCTTCTTGAACGATACGAATCGCAACTTTGTCTCCATCCATAGCGCCATGGACATCCGTTCTTGGAATAAAAATATCTGGTTTGCCTTCTTCAACTGTGACAAAACCAAATCCTTTATCGTTTAATCGGAATGTTCCTTCTAACGTACGATTTTTTTGATTGAATCCAAATTTACCTTGTCGTGTTAATACAATTTTTCCAGAATCTTCGAGGTCAGCTAATTGTTTCACTAAAATCTTAAAGTCCTTTGAAGCAGTAAATCCGAAATGCTCACTAATTTCTTGAACAAAAAAACTTTCAGATTCATGTTCCATAAAGAAAGCCATTAAGATTTCTTCTAATGATTGTCTCATTTCTTTACCTCCATTCTTGTTGATTTAGAAAAGAGAGAACAGTCTCTTGGAATTCCTTTCTAACAGGACTAACCGTAATCACGTGCCCTGCTTCTTCATACCAATGTAACTCCACTTGTGCGTTAATGAGCCCCTCTTTTAATTCAAGAGAAGACTCTGGATCGACAAGTGTATCTTGTTCCCCTTGTGCAATATAAAAACTTCCTGTCACTTCGTCTAATTTCGAAGCAACTTCTCCTGCAAATGATTGAATTTGTGCTAATTGTTTTTGTGCTTTTTCCTTCATTTCAGCTTCATCAAATGGTCGTCCTACATTTCTATAAGACGCCTTCGCATACATCATAAAACTTTGAAGCAGTCCTGGCAACTGAGGATTCCCGGAAGACACTGGCGAACAAAAAGTTCCTGCATATTCCACTAGATGTTCGGTTGCTAATTTAGTCGCCATAATGCCACCCATTGACAACCCAAAGGCACTAAGTGTGTGGTAGCCTTGTCCTCGAACAAAGTCGACAGCACGTTTAGCATCTTCATACCAAGCCTCAGGAGAACTTGCCAAGATATCTTCAACATCTGGAGTTCCATGGCCAGAAAATACTGGAACATAGACTGCATAATCATGACGATGTAGAAATTGCGCGAGCATTCTCACATCCGCAGGCGTTCCTGTATAAGCATGAAATAAAATCACCGCTCTTGTATTGCTTTCTTTTCTTAACCATAGTGCTTCCATAATACTCTCCTCTAATCTGCCAAATAAAAAAGTACAATTGATTGGATATCCGAACAATTGTACTTAAATTTATTATTTTGATGAAATGTATGCTAATGCAAATGCTAATAACATGAAGATTGTTCCTAAAACAACTGTTACGCGAATTAAGAATGCCTCAAAACCACGTGCCTTTTGTTTACCGAATAATTGCTCCGCTCCACCTGTTAAATTCGCAGCATTTGTTTTTGAAGGTTGCATTGCAACAACAATAATTAATAATACGCATACCACAACCATCAGTGATAAAATCAAATTGTACAAAGGATTCCCTCCTTAACTAAAATTCTTTTCAATTTTAACATAAAAACTACGATAATTCTACTCTTTCACGCAAAATGCTTTCAATTCGAACTACAATTAAAATCCTTCAAAACATGGTATACTAAAATAAGACTATACGAATGGAGTGACGGAATGAAAGGTTTTGTATTTTTTGATTTGGATGGAACACTATTAAACGGTGAGTCAAAAGTGGACGTTGCCACAGCCGAAGCCATTCAAACACTAAAAGACAATGGATATGAGCCCTTTATCGCAACAGGACGTTCTTCTGCTGAAACACGCGATATTATGGAGAGCGCCAATATCCACTCAGGAATTTTTATGAACGGGCAAGTGGTTCTTTATCAAGAACAGGTCATCTATTCTTCGCAGATTCCCACTGAAACGGTAGAGAAATTTCATCAAATGGTAAAAGAAGATGGTTACGGGCTCACTGCTTATAATCACGAACAGTTTTATCTTGTAGCATCCTCCGAAGGGGCAAAAGATGCTTATGGATTTATTCACACGAATCCTCCTGCATTAAAAGAAGATTTTTATAAAAATCATCCGATTAACATGATGCTCTTCATCTGCCTTCCACCAGCGGAAGAAAAATATAAGGAAGCCTTCCCCCACCTTGATTTCCTTCGTAACACACCGTACTCAGTCGATGTGATTTCAAAAGGGAATTCAAAAGCGGAAGGAATCAAACGCTTCTTAGAGTATTTGAACCAAGAAGATGCTAAGACCTTTGCTTTTGGTGATGGTCCAAACGATATTGAAATGCTTCAAGCTGTTCAGCATCCTGTGGCAATGGGAAATGCTCTTCCAATCCTTAAAGAAATTGCAGAATTTATTACAACGGATAACACAGATAACGGCATTATTAATGGTTTAAAACACTATGGCCTTATTTAAGAAAGAAGGAAAATGAATGTCAATTTATGAAATTGAAGTCCCTACAGTCAGTGGAGATGTAACTACTCTAGAAGACTATAAAGGACAATTACTACTAATTGTGAACACAGCAAGTGGATGCGGACTCGCTCCACAATTTGACGGTCTAGAAAAACTCTATTTAGAGTTCAAGGACAAAGGATTCACAGTTCTTGGATTCCCTTGCAATCAATTTGCTGGCCAAGAACCTCTCACAGCTGAACAAGCAGTCGCACATTGCCAATTGACATACAATACGACTTTCCCAATGTTTGGTAAGGTAAAAGTTAATGGGCCTGAAACACATCCATTATTTGAGTTATTAAAGAAAGAAACTGCTGGTCTTCTCGGCGAAAAGGTTAAATGGAACTTTACAAAATTCCTCGTAGCAAAAGATGGAACGATTTTGAAACGTTTCGCCCCTACTACAACGCCTGAACAAATTCGAGACGAAATCGCAAGTCTTCTTTCATAAAACAATCTATGATAAAATAAAAAGAAAACAGTTAGGAGAAATCACCATGGAAGTCAATGAAATTTTACGTATTTTAGAAGAAATGAATGTAGCAGTTATTGCGACTGCAGATGAGAACAACCAACCTCATGCGCGTCATATCCATATTGGTGTTGCAAACGAAAAAGGCGTGTTCTTTATGACTAGTCCAAAAACAAACTTCTACAAACAACTACAAAATAACCAAAAAGTTGCCATTACTGCTATGAAGAGCGAGGATTACTTAATCCAAGTCATTCGTATCGAAGGTGTTGTAAAAGAAATCGGTCGTGAACGTCTTGAAGAAGTTCTTAAAGATAACCCATTCGTAAAAGATGTTTACCCTAACGAAGAAGACATTGCTGGCGTACAAGTATTCCACTTATATGACGGTAAAGGATTCTACCATAGCCTTACACAAGGCCACAAATACGTGTTTGATATTCACGAATAATCATTAGAAAGAGGATTTTATGAAAAAACTTTTATTGGCTCTTGCAGCACTGATGGTTGCAGGATTAGCTACATTTTATTTATTACCATCAAACAGCAAGCCTGCTGATGCAAACGTCGTATTCCAAGACGCAAGCGGGAAAAAATTAACTGAAAAAGACTTTAACGGAAAGCCAACAGTCTACTACGCTTGGGCAAGTTGGTGCCCAGATTGCCAACAAGAGCTCCCTATTTTAAATACATTAAAAGAAAAATATGCGGACAAAGTTGAATTTGTTGGTGTAGCGATGATCAGTCAAAAAGAACCCATTGAGAATGGAAAGAAATACTTAAAAGAACACTCTCTATCTCTCAACTATTATGCGGATGTTGATTCAAGCTTCCAAAAATATCACGAGATTACAGAAATTCCAACACTTATCTTTGTGGATAAAGATGGAAATATTGTTAAGAAAACAGCCGGCGTTCTGACTCAAGAAGAACTCGAGACCTACATCAAAGAAATCTTATAAAATCAAAAAAACTAGCAGAAATCTCTGCTAGTTTTTTCGTTTCAACAATAAACGAGAGGATGAAGCATCCTCTCGTTTTTATTTTCTTCTATGTTTAGAAACACCAATACGGTTAATCGCCTTACTTAAAGCGATTTTCGCACGCTCTACATCACTTTGAGAACGACTACTATCGCTAATTACTTTTTCAGCTTTATCTTTTGCTTGCTCTGCACGAGTCACGTCAATGTCTCTAGCACGTTCAGCTACGTTAGCAATGATTGTTACGACATTATCCCGCACTTCCATAACTCCACCACCGATTGCAATATAATCAGTTGGTGAATCCTCTAAGAATCGTTTCACTCGAAGTGCTCCGATTTTTAAAGGAAGCATGATTGGAGCATGATGCGGTAGTATGGTGATTCCGCCATCGACTGCATCGGCACTCACAGAATAGGAACGATGGTTATACACTTTTCCTTCTGGTGTTGTGACAACGACCAGTAATTCATGTTCAGCCATCATTAGTTTCCTCCATAAAACCCTGCTGCTTTAGCCTTTTTAATCACATCTTCAATTGGTCCTACGTTACGGAACATATCTTCCGGAATATCATCATATAATCCATCGATAATTCCTTTGAATCCACGAACTGTATCTTTAATTGGAACGTATGAACCAGGTTGTCCAGTAAAGGCTTCAGCCACGTGGAAGTTTTGTGATAAGAAGAATTGAATTCTTCTAGCACGGTTTACAATCACTTTTTCGCTATCAGATAATTCATCAATCCCTAAAATAGCGATAATATCTTGTAATTCACGATAACGTTGAAGCATTTGTTGTACTTTCATCGCTACTTCATAATGCTCTTCGCCTACAATTTCTGGACTAAGTGCACTTGAAGTTGAAGCAAGCGGATCTACCGCTGGATAAATCCCTTGTTCTGTTAAACGACGCTCTAAGTTTGTTGTTGCATCTAAGTGGGCGAATGTTGTTGCTGGAGCCGGGTCAGTATAGTCATCGGCTGGCACGTAAATCGCTTGAATAGATGTAATAGAACCATCTTTTGTTGAACTGATACGTTCTTGTAATTGACCCATTTCTGTCGCTAATGTTGGTTGATAACCTACAGCAGAAGGCATACGGCCAAGTAAGGCTGATACTTCTGAACCGGCTTGCGTGAATCGATAAATATTATCGATGAATAAAAGCACGTCTTGTTTTTCGATATCACGGAAGTATTCCGCAATTGTTAAACCAGTTAATGCTACACGCATACGAGCTCCTGGTGGTTCGTTCATTTGTCCAAATACCATCGCTGTTTTAGCAGATACACCAGAGTCTTGCATTTCATGATAAAGGTCGTTCCCCTCACGAGTACGCTCCCCTACCCCTGTAAATACTGAAATACCACCAAGTTCTTCAGCGATATTATGAATCAACTCTTGAATTAATACGGTTTTCCCTACACCGGCACCACCGAATAATCCAATCTTACCACCTTTAAGATACGGTGCTAAAAGGTCAATTACTTTAATCCCTGTTTGTAGAATTTCGTATTGACTGTTTAATTCTTCGAATTTTGGTGCTGGTTTATGGATTTCATGTCTTGTAAAATCTTCTGGGAATGGTTCCTTCAAGTCAATCGTGTCTCCAAGAACGTTGAATACACGACCTAATGTCTCAGGTCCCACCGGAACGCTAATCGTGCGTCCTAAGTCAATCACTTTCATGCCACGTTGTAAACCATCTGTAGATTCCATAGCAATCGTACGAACCGCACCATCCCCTAATTCTACAGCAGTTTCCAATGTAACCGTTGTTTCACTTCCATCACCGTTTGTTTTCACAACTTGTAATGCATTATGAATATCTGGAACGCCTTCTTCTAAAGGAAATACCACGTCTACAACTGGTCCTACAACTTGTAAAATCTTTCCAGTTCTCAATCCATTTTCCTCCTTCTAAAATCCTAATGTTCTTCCAGAGCGGCTGCTCCACCGACAATTTCTGTAATTTCTTGTGTAATATGCGCTTGTCGTCTCTGGTTTAAATCTTGTGTTAAGTTACTAATCAATTCTTTGGCATTATCCGTAGCACTTCTCATCGCAGTCATGCGAGATGCATGTTCTGCTGATTTTGCATCGATAATAGCTCCGTAAATAAGCGATTCTGCGTATTGTGGGAGCAAGATGTCCATAATAATTTCCTTGTTTGGTTCGAAAATATAATCCAATTCGTACTCTTTTGCTTCTTCTTCATCCAAGTCGATAATTGGCAGCATTTTTTCAACACGGTAGTTTGATAACAGTGCGTTTACATGGTGATTATAGCAAACGTAAAACTCATCAAATTCACCGTCACGGAACATTTGGACCGCACTTGACACAATCTTTCTTACTTCTTCAAAGGTTGGAATATCAGACACATCATTAATTTCTAGACGTACATCTATTCCCATTTTTTTGAAGAAGCGACTTGCAGCATCCCCAATCGTTAAGATAACATATTCATCCTTAGATTGGTGGTCTAACTCTAACATTTCTCTTGTTGATTGGAAAATGGAAGAGTTGTAACTCCCAGCAAGTCCTTGGTCAGATGAAATCACTAAGTATCCAGTCTTTTGAACCGGACGTTCAATTAATAAGTCGTGATAGTCGATAAAAGAAGTTACTTCTTCTGCTCCTTCTTCTGTCGTTTCCTCTACAACTTCTTTATTGTGATTTGCGTATAGTAAGTGAGTTACAACTTCACGGATTTTTTGAGCGTAGTCTTGATAGTGACGCACTGCTTGCTCTGATTTTGCTAATTTTGCTGCAGAAACCATCTGCATGGCGCTAGTGATTTGACTTGTTTTCTTTGTTGAAACAATTCTCTTCTTTAAATCATTTAAGGAAGCCGTCATTCAGGTCACCTCTCCTTTCTACGCTTATTGAACACGTTCAAATAAATGAATTTGTTTGAAATTCTCAATTACTTTATAGAATTTCTCTTCATCCGAAATCACATGTTGATCGCGGATTTCATTTAATAAATCTCTATGTTCGCTTTCTAAATGTTGATATAGCGCTTTTTCAAATGGTTTAATACGATCAATTGGAATCGCATCTAATAAACCATGTGTTAAAGCAAATAAAATCGATACTTGATACTCGATAGGTAATGGTTGGTGAACATCTTGTTTTAAGACTTCTACCGTACGTTTACCACGATTTAATTTTTGTTGAGTTGCCGCATCTAAATCAGAACCAAATTGTGTGAAGGCTTCTAATTCACGGTAACTTGCTAAGTCGATACGTAATGTACCGGAAACTTTTTTCATCGCTTTAATTTGGGCAGAACCCCCAACACGCGATACAGATAATCCGGCTGATAACCCTGGACGTACCCCTGAATAGAACAAGTCACTTTCTAAGAAGATTTGTCCATCAGTAATAGAGATTACGTTTGTTGGGATATATGCAGAAATATCTCCAGCTTGTGTTTCGATGATTGGTAAGGCTGTTAATGATCCTCCGCCTAATTCATCGCTTAATTTAGCCGCACGTTCTAATAAACGTGAGTGCAAGTAGAATACATCCCCTGGATATGCTTCACGACCTGGTGGACGGCGAAGTAATAGGGAAATTTCACGATAAGCCGCTGCTTGTTTTGATAGATCATCATAGATAATCAATACATCGCGACCTTGGTACATCCACTCTTCACCCATTGCTGTACCTGCATATGGTGCAATATAAAGCATTGGTGCTGGTTGAGAGGCACTAGCGGATACAACTGTTGTATATTCCATTGCGCCGTAACGTTTCAATGTTTCTACAAGAGCCTTAACCGTAGATTCTTTTTGACCAATAGCTACATAAATACATAATGTATCTTTGCCTTTTTGATTCAAAATGGCATCCACTGCAATACTTGTTTTACCAGTTTTACGGTCACCAATGATTAACTCACGTTGCCCTTTACCAATTGGTACTAAAGCATCTACTACTTTTAATCCCGTTGGTAATGATTGTTTAACGCTTTGACGTTGCATAACGCCAGGCGCTTCATTTTCTACTGGACGTTTTTTTGTTGTTTCGATAGCACCTAAACCATCGATTGGACGACCTAAAGCATCAACAACACGTCCAATAAGCGCATCTCCTACAGGTACGTCTAAAATACGTCCTGTACGTTTTACAGGTTCACCTTCATGAATATTTTCATAAGAGCCAAAGATGATAACCCCTACGTCATTCTTCTCTAAGTTTTGAGCCATTCCATATGCGCCATTGTCAAATTCTACTAATTCCCCAGCCATTACATTTGTAAGACCGATGACACGAGCAATTCCGTCCCCGATGAACGATACTTCACCGATTTCTTCAATCTGTTCTTTTGTTTCAAAAGAAGCGATTTGGTCACGAATTCTCGCTGTAATATTACTCATTTCCATTTATGCCATCTCACCTCTTTATTCCTGTTTGGCTAATTTTCTCTTTGAATTGTTTTAATTTATTTGCGATTGTTCCATCTAATAAGAACTCTTTAGTTTTTAATTGAACTCCACCAATCACTGAAGGATCCACGGTATTCACCCAAGAATCGAATTCTTTATTGGTTTTGTTTTGGAACGCTATAGCAATACGATCAATCTGTTCCTCCGTTAAAGGAATCGCCGAAATAATTTCTAATTTATTGGCATTATAAATATCTAAGAAAGCTTCAAGTGCTTCTACAACATTCATTGATCCATCTTCAGATGGGAAAGTTGCTAAGTACTCTTGCGTTTCCTTCGATAAGTGGCCAAATGCAGACTCTAATACAGAGAGTTTTTTGTCATAAGAAACATGTTCTAAATGCATCATCTGTCTAAACGTTGACGTATTGTGAATTCCTGCTAAAATGGCTTGAATTTCTCTTGTCACTTGCTCTAAATGGCCTTCGTATTTTGCCTTTGCATAAAAATGGCTGGCTTCTTTAACGATATCTTTGTGATATTTTACCATTAGCCTTCCAACCCCTTAATGAAGGACTCAATCACTTCTTGATGTCTTTCTGGTGTCACTTCTTTTTCAAGAATTTGACTAGCAAGCTGAATGGATAGGTCAACAATTTCATCTTGTACTTGAGCAATAGCGCGTTGTTTCATCGAATCTACTTCGCGCTGTCCTTCTGCTTTCATACGAGAGACTACATTCTTACCCTCTTTAATCATTTCATCTTGCGTTTTTGAAGCTGCTTCGCGAGCGTTATCTAAAATTTCGCTGCCTTTCATTTCTGCATTATGGATAATCTCATTTGCATTTGCTTGAATTTCTTCTGCAGCTTTTCTCTTTTCAGCGGCCTCATCTAAATCTTTTGTAATTTTCTCACGACGAGCTTCTAACATGGCGTTTACTTTATCCCAAGCAAAGTATTTTACCAAGAAGAGTAACAACGTCATTGAAATTAATACGACTAAAGTGTCGCCTAAAACTGTACTGATATTACCTGATAACATGACTTCAAACATCGCTCACCCCTCCTTTACGACAATAATTCCACATATGGATTTATTTAACGAATACTAGGATAAGAGCGATAAGTACAGCGAAGATTGGCATCGCTTCGATTAAGGCTACCCCGATGAACATTGTAGAACGTAATTCATTACTTAGTTCTGGTTGACGAGTCATTGATTCGATTGTTTTTACGATTACTGCTTGGTTACCATAGGCTGCTGCTAAAGCTGCTCCTACTACTGCGATTGCTGCTGCTAATTCTGTCATTATAAATTCCTCATTTCTAAAAATTAATGTTTCATTACTTTATGTGAGATATAAACCATCGTCAACGTACAGAATACGTACGCTTGAATGGCACCAATCACCATTGAAAATCCTTGCCATACGACTCCTAATGGAATTGCAAGAATATATGTTATTAAGCCTGCTGCGGATGAGAACATCACGATTAACCCTAATAACACTTCGCCGGCATAAATATTTCCGTATAAACGGAATGCCAACGTAATTGTATTCGTAAACTCTTCAATCAATTTGATTGGGAGCATAAACGACATTGGACTTAAGTAAGAATGATGAATATATCCTTTGAGTCCCATCTTCTGTACGCCAGAATAATGTGCAATTAATGTGGTCATCAGTGCTAAAGCCAAACACACAATCGGACTGGCTGTTGGACTGGCAAAATAACTATGGTCTTCATAGTGAATAAAGATAATTAGCCCAACCATATTAGCGACTAACACAAAAGAGAACAGTGAGAAAATATACAAGTAATATGTTTTTCCTGTCTCCTCATCAACTGCATTATTTACAATTCCCTTCGTAAAGTCCATTAAGGCTTCCAAAGCATTTTGCATCTTACTTGGCTTCATCGAAACCTTTCTGGATGCAAAAATTGTAAATAGAGCGATTAGTAAAACACTAACCCCACACGAAATCAAAATCGGAACTGAAAACGACAATCCAAAAATCTCAACCACTTTTGGTGTTGCTTCCATGCTTCTTATTTCCCCTCCTTTACACCAAATAAAAAAACTGACAATAATCCTATACTTTGAAGCGTTCGCTCAGTACGGTGATTATTGTCAGATTTGGTGGCAATAGTCTATCGCAAAAGCGTTGACTACATTAATTTATTATTTGGTTCCGAATAAACGATCTCCAGCATCTCCTAATCCTGGAAGAATGTATCCATGTTCATTCAATCTCTCATCTAATGCTGCTGCATAGATGTCGATATCTGGATGTGCTTTACGAAGGACTTCTACCCCTTCAGGCGCTGCTACTAAACAGCAGAACTTAATGGAGCTTGGTTGTGCACCACGCTTCAATAGTGCGTCAATAGCGGCTACGGCAGAGCCTCCTGTAGCTAACATAGGATCAACGACAAATAATTGTCTTTCAGAAATATCTGAAGGTAACTTCACGAAATACTCAACGGGTTGCAATGTGTCATGATCACGATACATACCAACGTGCCCAATTTTGGCAGCTGGGATTAATTCGAGAATTCCATCCACCATTCCAAGTCCTGCACGCAGAATCGGAATGATAGCTACTTTTTTACCAGCCAACGTCTTCAATGTTGTTTTAACAAGTGGGGTTTCGATTTCTACATCTTCAAGAGGCAGATCTCTAGAAACCTCATAAGCCATTAGCATTGAAATTTCGTTTACAACTTCGCGGAAAACCTTTGTTCCACAATCCTTTTGACGAATCATTGTTAATTTATGTTGAATTAACGGATGATCAAGTACGTGAAAATTACCCATTTGTCATTCTCCTTCCAATACATTAGTGTCACTCCTATTATTTTACCTAAAAACCAGTTAAATATCTAGTCTCAGTATGAAAACTTATTATTATTTTCATAATCTGAAACAATCCTTTACATTTACTTCGTTACGCGTATAATTTGAAAGTTTCAGTTAACTGTTTCACTTCAGTACGAACCTGATTTAATACTTCTTCATTTTCAGAATGTGTTAATGTTGTAAGGATTAACTCAGCTACTTTTTTCGCCGCAGCTTCATCGAAACCACGTGTTGTAATTGCAGCTGTACCGACACGAATACCACTTGTTTTTACTGGTGGTAATGTATCAAATGGAATAGCATTTTTATTCACTGTAATACCAACAGTATCCAGTAATTCTTGTGCTTCTTTTCCGTTTAATCCAGTTTCTTTAATATCGAGGAGTAGTAGATGGTTATCTGTTCCGCCTGAAATCGCACGAATCACTGTTCCTTCAAAAACTTGCGCCATTGCTTTTGCATTTTTCACGACTTGCTCGATATACTCACCAAACGCTGGTTGAAGCGCTTCGTGGAATGCAACTGCTTTACCAGCAATCACGTGTTCTAGAGGTCCCCCTTGGATTCCTGGGAAGATAGCACTATTTAATTTTTTACCAAATTCTTCTTTTGCTAAAATTAAACCGCCACGTGGTCCACGTAATGTTTTATGTGTTGTTGATGTCACAACATCGGCATATGGAACTGGATTTTGATGAGCCCCTTTAGCAACTAAGCCAGCGATATGGGCCATATCCACCATAAAGTAAGCTCCCACTTCTTTAGCAATTTCGCTAATGCGTTTGAAGTCAATCTCACGTGGGTATGCTGATGCTCCAGCCACGATTAATTGTGGTTTTTCTTCTTTAGCGATACGTTCTAATTCATCATAATCGATTGTTTCAGTTTCTGGATTTACTCCATAAGAAATAAAGTGATAATCTTGTCCAGAGAAGTTTACTCCCATTCCGTGAGTCAAGTGTCCACCATGGTTTAAATCCATCCCTAAAATCTTATCGCCTTTTTTTACTAGCGCACGATAGGCAGCCATATTTGCTTGAGAACCTGAGTGTGGTTGAACATTGGCATATTCTGCACCAAACAATTCTTTTACACGATCAATCGCTAATTGCTCGATGACATCCACGTATTCACATCCGCCATAGTAGCGACGTCCTGGATACCCTTCTGCATATTTATTCGTTAAAATACTTCCTTGTGCACGTAAAACTCCTTCAGATACGAAGTTTTCTGATGCAATTAATTCAATCCCTTGTTGTTGACGATGTAATTCTTTTTCAATCGTCTCAAAGATGATTTTATCTTCTGTAAATTGACTCATTCAACTACCCCTTTCTTTTCTTACCTTTTCTATTTTATCACATTATCGGCTTTTGTAGAAAACCTATGAGTTCTTCTATTGAACGGTTGATGCTGCTTTTTTCAAACGATTCATATACGCGATTCCTACTCCTGTTTCCAGAGCAGCTTCGGCTAAAATAACATCTAATTTTAAGTGATCCAATGACCGTAGAGCATCAAATAATGCACGGTTCATATCGTCCACGCTCGTCCCCATCTTGTAAGTACCTTCAACTTGATTTTCAACGATCTTTACAATAGCGTTTTGAGCCATCACACCCACTGTTTTTCCCTGTACTTTGTATTTATGGATCGCTTCTTCAAAAGCTTCAATTGTTCCGCTAACAACAAATACGGGTGTTTTTGGTGCGTAATGACGATATTTCATGCCAGGAGATTTCGGTACTTCCTTCTCTCCTGTTTTTGTCGTGACAGAAGATTGAATAGGCCCAATGACTGATTCAATTTGATCCTTTGTAATAACACCTGGTCTTAAAATTACAGGACCTTCTTCATTTGTTAAGTCAATCACCGTTGACTCAACCCCAACAGTAGATGAACCTCCATCCACAATCCCACGAATACGGCCATTCATATCTTCGAATACATGCTCTACTTTTGTCGGACTTGGCTTCGTTGAAAGGTTCGCACTCGGCCCTACAAGAGGAATTCCTACTTTCGAGATTAACTCTAATGTGATTGGATGATTTGGCATACGAAATGACACTGTTGGAAGTCCAGCAGATAATGCTGGAGCATAAATTCCTGGTTTTGCCTTCAAAATCATTGTGAGTGGCCCTGGCCAGAAAGCTTTTGCTAAGGTCAACGCAATTTCAGGAACTTCTTCTACAGTAGAAGTCATTTGATGAATATCACTAATATGAATAATGAGTGGATTATCACTTGGACGTCCTTTTGCTTCAAAGACTTTTAGAACGGCATCTTGACTTGTTGCAATCGCTCCTAAGCCATATACCGTCTCCGTAGGGAAAGAAACAATTTCACCTTGTTGTAAAGCCTGTGCTGCAAAGTCTAAGTTTTCTTGTGTAAAAATTTGTGTTTCCATTACTGCGCCTCCTTTCCACTAACAATAATCATTCGGTCCATTCCAGCAATGTCTTTATGGATCGTTACTATTCGATTCGGACAAGCTTCTCTAAAAATTCGTTGTACGCTTGTTCCTTGGTTAAATCCAATTTCAAAAAAGGCCTGGCCGCTATCTGTTAAAAACTCTTCTAAGCGGTGGGCAATCTTTTCGTAAATCGCAAGCCCCTCGTTTTCTGCAAATAACGCTTGTTTCGGTTCATAGCGTCGAACAGATTCATCCATTAAACCTTCTTCAGAAAAAGCAATATACGGTGGATTACTAATAATACACTCAAATTTCACCTGTGGAATATTGCTATACACATCGCTGTATATGAATTCGGTTTGAAGATGGAACTTATCCCGGTTCTTCTTAGCAACAACGAGTGCTTCCTCTGAAATATCGCACCCTATATATTGGTGTCGCCCAACAAGTCTTTCCAAACTCAAAATAATGCATCCTGTTCCGACTCCAATTTCTAGTACCTTCCCAACAGGGCACTTTTCTAAAAACGACTGTGCTTTTAAAACAAGTTCTTCTGTTTCTGGACGAGGAATTAAGGTATTCTTTGTGACCATAAATTCTTCCCCTAGAAACTCCGCCACTCCTGTAATTTGCTGCAGTGGTTCAAACTCACTAAGACGTAGTAACTCAGGCGCTAGGTCTTCAAAAGTCACCGTAGCCTCTTGGCGTAAATTTAATAAAAATTGAGATAAAGTCCATTGATTTTTATAAAGCATCAATTCTCTAACAAGGTGCTGGCATTCTTTGTGTCCTATTTTCGGTTGTTTTTCTTCTAAAAAACAAGAAGCCCTAATGAGGACTTCTTGGTTCGTTGGATTAGTTGTTTCCATTATTTAATTGCTCCAATTTTTCTGTGTGATCATAAAGAATTAAAGCATCGACAATTTCATCAATTTTTCCAGCTAACACTTGGTCTAGCTTTTGAAGAGTTAAACCAATACGGTGATCTGTAACACGGTTTTGTGGGAAGTTGTACGTACGAATACGTTCAGAACGGTCCCCAGTACCTACTGCAGATTTACGGTTTGCATCATATTCAGATTGCGCTTCTTGAGAAATCTTGTCATATACACGCGCACGCAATACTTTCATCGCTTTCTCACGGTTCTTCAATTGTGAACGTTCATCTTGCATGGCTACAACAATTCCTGTTGGCAAGTGCGTTAAACGTACGGCAGAAGCTGTCTTATTAACGTGCTGTCCACCGGCACCTGATGCGTGGTAAATATCCACACGAATATCTTTATCTTCTAATTCAATTTCTACTTCCTCTGCTTCAGGCATTACAACGACTGTAGCTGTTGAAGTATGCACACGTCCTTGAGATTCAGTTGATGGAACACGTTGTACACGGTGAGCTCCAGATTCATATTTTAATTTAGAGAATACATTATCCCCTGTAATCATTAAAATAACTTCTTTATATCCACCGATACCTGTTACATTGGCATCCATCACTTCTACACGCCAGCCTTGTGCTTCAGCGTATTTTTGATACATTGTTAGTAAGTCTCCAGCGAATAATGCAGCTTCATCTCCACCAGCTGCACCACGGATTTCCATGATGATGTTTTTGCCATCGTTTGGATCTTCTGGTAATAGTAAGAATTTGATTTTATCTTCTAATTCTACTTTTTCTTTTTTGAGGGAGCTTAATTCTTCTTTAGCCATTTCTGCCATCTCAGCATCTAAGCTTTCACCAAGCATTTCCTCTGTATCACTAATTTCTTCAACCACTTGTTGATAACGTTTGAACGTTTCTACTTTTGGTCGTAAGTTTGCTTCTTCTTTTGTTAATTCCATGAAACGTTTTGTATCGCCGATAACTTCTGGGTCACTGAGTAACTCTGAAAGTTCATCATAGCGAATAATAAAACTATCTAATTGATCAAACATACTTTTCTCCTTTATCTTCTCTTATAAGCGTTCTTCACCAGGATGGTTATAATGATAACGGCAAACTGGGTAATAGGCATCATTACCTCCAATTTGAATTTGTTCCCCTGTATATACTGGAACGCCATCCACGACACGCATATTCATACTTGCTTTCTTATGACAATACCAACAAATCGTTTTAATTTCTTCGATCTTATCAGCATAAAGTAATAAGTATTTAGAGCCTTCGAATAATTCGTTTTGGAAATCATTCTTTAAGCCAAATGCCATTACTGGAATATTTAATTGGTCAACAATTCGAGCGAGCTCAAGAATGTGGTGTTTTGATAGAAATTGAGATTCATCAATCAAAATACAATAAGGTTTCACCGCTTGCCCTTCGACAATTTCGTAAATAGGTGTGTCTTCAAAAATCGGAATTGCTTCACGTCTTACTCCGATACGACTGGATACATACCCCACTTGGTCACGATCATCGATTGCACTCGTAAATAATAAAACCGGTTTGTCTTGTTCTTCATAATTATGTGCAACCTTTAAAATTTCGATTGATTTTCCACTATTCATTGCACCATATTTAAAAAACAATTGTGCCACATTTATCCCTCCAATTGCTAAACTATACCTTTAATATCTTACGATAAATGGGTCCATTTGTGCAAAGAAAAACCGTTATTTCAGGCGATTTTTCACAAACAATTTTAATAAAATTTTAAAAACGTTTTTATAAACCACTTTTCATGAAAATATGCTACAATAGTGAAGAATCTTAATGGAAAGGATCGTCTACATTGAATCTTAGAACACAAGTTGCTTTAGGAGCTGGTAAATTTACTCGCTGGGCTCTGAAGACTTTTACAAAAGGCGGTAGCAGCATGCCAGGGAAAGTGGCACACGCTATCGATCCAAACATTTTAAAATCATTAGCTGAGAACTACGATGTCATCATCGTCAGCGGAACAAACGGGAAAACTTTAACCACTTCACTGATTGTTCAATTGTTAAAACAAAAATATCCAAATATTTTAACAAACCCTACTGGAGCCAATTTAACTCAAGGGATTGTTTCAACATTTTTAAACCACTCACCAAAAGCTGGTGAGAAGAATATCGCTGTTCTTGAAGTGGATGAAGCGACGATTCGTCACATTACTCCATATATCGAACCTAAACTATTTGTCTTCACGAATATTTTCCGTGACCAAATGGATCGTTTTGGAGAAATTTATACAACCTATCAATTAATGCTGGATGGTGCAGCTTTTGCACCAAGCGCAACTATTTTAGCAAATGGGGACGCTCCTATTTTCAATAGTGTGGACACTCCAAATCCTCGTGAGTATTTTGGATTTAACCATACTGAAGATAGCGAAATGATGGCGCACTACAATACTGATGGTGTTCTTTGCCCTCATTGCCAATCAATCTTGCACTATAAGAGCATTACTTATAGCAACCTTGGAAAATACTATTGTCCAAAATGTGATTTCAAACGTCCTGAGTTGAATTATGCAGTCACAGCACTCAATGAATTATCTCTAACAGGTTCTTCATTTGATATTGACGGTACAACTTTCCAAATTCCAATTGCAGGACTCTATAATATTTATAACGCATTAGCAGCCTACTCTGCTGCAAAATTCTTTGGTTTGTCTACTGAAGAAATTCAAGAAGGGTTCTCTAAAGCACAACGCGTCTTTGGTCGTCAAGAAACGTTTGACGTTGAAGATAAAGAAGTGATGTTGAACTTAATTAAAAACCCAGTTGGATTTAACCAAATTGTCCAATTATTATCTTACGAAAAAGAAGACTTTAGTTTAGGAGTTCTTTTAAATGACAACCCTGCCGATGGTCAAGATGTCAGCTGGATTTGGGACGGAGATTTCGAAGGTCTACATGCCTTGAATGCTAAAGACACTGCCATTAGCGGAATCCGTGTTGAAGACCTTGGTGTTCGTATGGAAGTTGCAGGTTTTGAAAACATGAAAGTCTTCAAAACAAATGCAGAATTAATCGATTGGATTCGCAAAGCGCCAACGAAGAAAGTCAACGTACTAGCAACTTATACTGCTCTACTCGACTTACGTAAAGACTTTGCCAAAGAAGGATACCTTAAGGAAGGGATGAACGGATGAAATTAAGAATCTGTCATTTATATGGGAACTTAATGAATACGTATGGTGACAATGGGAACTTACTCATGTTGCAACACCGTGCGAAAAAATTAGGCTACGAAGTGGAAACTACTTTAATTAGTTTAGAAGAAGATTTTAATGCCGAAGACTTTGATATTGTAATGTTTGGCGGTGGTCAAGACTACGAACAAACCGTTGTTGCTAAAGACCTTCAAAATAAAAAAGATGCCCTCATCCAATACATCGAAGATAATGGTGTTGTCGTTGCGATTTGTGGTGGATTCCAATTACTTGGTCGCTACTACGTGAATGCAAGCGGAGAACGCCTAAACGGTATTAGCGCTATTGACGTTTGTACCAATGGACAATTTCCAAATCGTTTAATTGGCGATATCGAAATCGTCAATGAAGAATTTGGTGAAACTTATTTAGGATACGAAAACCATATTGGTAGAACGTATCTTGGTAAAAATATGAAACCACTCGGTAAAGTTGTAAAAGGATACGGGAATAACGAAGAAGATCATGTCGAAGGATGTCATTATAAAAATGTATTTTGCTCATACTTCCACGGTCCAATCTTAGTCAGAAACCAACACTTAGCTGACCGTATCATCGAAGCTGCTGCCCAACGTCAAAGTTCAAAAAATGTATAAATAAAAAGATCCGTGTAACAAAAATGTTACACGGATTATTTTTTGTCTAAAAAATTACTTTGCATCAGGATAAACTGAAATTGGAAGTCCTTCTTTTTTTCATTGCGCAAATTCTGCTGCAGCCGTAAATAACACGTCTGTTGAAGAGTTCAATGCTGTCTCACAAGAATCTTGCAACACACCGATAATGAACCCTACTCCAACGACTTGCATCGCGATATCATTTGAAATACCAAACAAGCTACATGCTACAGGGATTAATAAAAGCGAACCTCCAGCAACACCTGAAGCGCCACAAGCTGCAATTGTAGAAAGGACACTTAAGATTAATGCCGTTAAGAAATCCACTTGAATGCCTAACGTGTTCACCGCACCTAACGTTAAAACAGTAATTGTAATTGCCGCTCCAGCCATATTTATGGTTGCTCCAAGCGGAATCGATACGGAGTAGCTATCTTCGTCTAACCCTAAGTCTTTACATAGTTGCATATTCACTGGAATATTCGCTGCAGAACTACGTACAAATAATTATTCGATTGATTAAACTTAAACTCTTTAATTTGTCTACAAACTGCTTGATACATTCCCTCAATTCTTTTTTAATATAGCGACTATGATGCACAAATTTAGGTAATTTCGTTAAATGTTTTTCACGATATAAAAACATTTATGCTTTATACAAAGACACTTTCGCTTATCTATAGTCAACTCAAGGAATACAATGATCCTTATTTTTCTAGTTAAAATCTAACTTATAAAAGAATCCACTGAATAGAAAATAAGTAGGTCCATAAAGCACTTATACTAATAAAAGGAGTAAATGGAATTTTAGCATGAAGAACGGTCTTTCGGACAAAAAACAACCAAATAAGAGCAACTCCACCACCAATAACAAAAGAAAGTAAGCCGATATAAAGAATTTGATTTACTGAGAAATAAGCACCCAATGCAGTGAGATAGTAGACATCTCCCATTCCAAAAACTTCTTCCTTCCAGATCCATTTCCCACCAACATAAATCATCATGTAGAACATAAAACCAATTGTCATTGAAACGAATGAACTCTCTATTACCACTACTCTTTGAATAAGTCCCACACCCCATAAAAGGATGAGGAGTCTTAAATCCACTTCATACGAATCTATGTCCATTAATGCTATCAAAATACAAACGCAACAGAAAAAATAACCAATCCACTCTGTTGGTCCCTTCAAGCTGGCCACTAAAATAAATATTAGAGAAAAGAGTACTTCTACTAAAAAATAGCGAATGGATATTCTTTTCTTACAATAACGACACTTTCCTTTTAAGCATAAAAATGAAACTAGCGGGATTAAATCAACTGCTCTCAAGGTATGTCGACAATGGGGACAATACGATCTTCCATGTACACAATCTTCCCCTTTACCAAGTCTCACGCTAACAACATTTATAAAACTACCGATA
>ERZ772961.41-NODE-41-length-72236-cov-8.590419_pt1 | contig 72236 bp, 51 predicted proteins | sample MGYA00580677_ERZ772961 | MGnify/ENA primary metagenome ERZ772961 (study PRJEB29015, sample SAMEA2738088) | human oral metagenome | biome: human oral; feature: human-associated habitat; material: saliva | place: China | collected 2227 ... | reverse complement strand
GATAAGGCGAAGGGCTTGCGTATCACTTCGGAGAGGTATATCGGGGAGCTGGGCGTGCGATGCCTTAGCACAATAAGTAGGGGACAGGACTTGCGGCAACAGCCTCCTATTGGTATGGGGTCTTCACCACTATAGCTTCACCACCAAAGCAATATAAGTATGGGGTGCATACCAATAGTGGTACGCACCCCATACTTATATCGGAACAAAGTCCCTATTGATGGATGTAAGCAATTATCTCCTCCCAGGCATCGGGATGGAACCACCGTATCTCGGGATCACGTCGCCACCAAGAGAGTTGCTTGCGAGCGTAGTGCCGGCTGTTTCGCTGAATAAGTCGTACCGCCTCAGCAAAGTCAATATCGCCATCAAAGTAGGAGAAGAGTTCCTTATAGCCCACGGTATTGAGCGCATTAAGGCTACGAAGCGGATAGACTCGCTGGGCCTCCTCCACCATACCCGCCTTGATCATCAGCTCGACGCGCTTATCAATTCGCTCATAGAGCTCCTCACGATCTCGGGTGAGCCCGACCTTGACAATACGGAAGGGACGAGCTTTCTGCTGCCCCGTATGGAAAGAGGAGAAGGGGCGCCCTGTAGCAAGACACACCTCATAGCCATGGAGCACACGCTTGTAGTTCTTCGGATCAACCGCCTTGTAATAGACAGGATCCAAGAGACGCAGCTCCGCAAGGATTCCGTCAAGCCCTTCCGCGGCATAGCGCTCCCAGACGGCAGAGCGGACTTCCTCTGGCACATCTGGCATACTATCAATTCCCTTCGTGACAGCATCGACATACATCATAGAGCCTCCGGAGAGAAGTGCGGAGGAAGAAGAACTTTCAGCAAAGACTTGAGGCAAGAGCTCCAGGACTTCACTCTCGAAGGTAGCGGCACTATATGGCTCTGTGACCGACCTTGTCCCGACAAAATAATGAGGCACAGCAGCCTGCTCCTCATCGGAGGGGGCTGCTGTGCCTATAGGGATCTCACGGAAGATCTGTCGAGAGTCTGCCGAGAGGATGCTGCAACCGAAGTATTGCGCGAGGCGAATACTAAGTGCCGTCTTGCCTACCCCTGTGGGGCCAACAAGCACGATAAGTGTAGGGAGATCCTCCTGCTTAGTAGAGGCTCTCTGCATCAGCGATGTCGAAGCCTTCGAGGTCGATATCTCCTTCATCGACGGATTCGTCGGAGAAGAGTTCGTCGTCCCATGGCTCACCCGTAGCAGGCGTTGCCAGACGGGAGGCCGCTACCTCAATGCTCTCCAGCTGCTTAGGGGCCTTACCCTCAGCCTTCGTGACGACAGGCTTATCAAGACTCTTGCCTGGGATTAGCTCTGCCAGCTCAATGAAGAAGCCACGCTCGCTCAGCATGTCGAAGACAAAGAAGAGGTGCTGTCCCTTATGATCCAGCAGATCTTCCAGACGCGTGTCGGCCATCAGGTAGCTATCCTCATCCGAAGAAGCACCCATATCCATCATCGTGATCTCAAGCTCCTTCTGCCACTCCTCATCACAGATGTGGAAGGTCGTCAGCTCGTCACGAGCATAGCCCAGCGAGTCGAGGATAAAGTCATTCAACTCAAGGAAGGTGGCTTCGGAGTCGATCTGAAGCTCTCTCTTGAAGAAGTCATTCTCATCGGAGAGCATTAATAGGCGATATACCATAAGTCTAAGGGATTAGGCTACTTCGTCGGGGTTACAAGGCTGAGATAAAGCTCATCAAGCTGCTCTTGATCGATCAGCGAAGGTGCATCGATCATCACATCACGCCCAGCATTATTCTTAGGGAAGGCGATACAGTCACGGATGCTATCCAGCCCTGCGAAGAGGGAGACAAAGCGGTCCAAGCCGTAGGCCAGACCACCATGAGGAGGTGCACCATACTTGAAGGCATTCATGAGGAAGCCGAACTGCTCCTGTGCCTTCTCGGGAGTGAAGCTTAAGAGGTCAAACATACGTGCCTGCAGCTTGCTGTCGTGGATACGGATCGAGCCACCACCGACTTCTACACCATTGATGACCATGTCGTAGGCATTGGCGCGCACAGCCCCTGGATTCGTCTCGAGCATAGGTACGTCCTCGGGCTTGGGAGAAGTGAAGGGGTGGTGCATAGCGTAGAAGCGCTGGGTCTCTTCATCCCACTCGAAGAGGGGGAAGTCAACCACCCAGAGGCAGGAGAACTTTGTCTTATCGCGGAGGCCAAGCTGATTGCCCACTTCAAGACGAAGCTCGCAGAGCTGCTTACGCACCTTCATCGCATCATCACCTGAGAGGATGAGGATCAGATCACCGGGCTTGGCCTGCATCGCACGTGCCAACTCCTGCAGCGTCTCCTGACTGTAGAACTTGTCGACACTACTCTTGACCGTGCCATCAGCTTCGACACGAGCATAGACCATACCCTTAGCACCGATCTGCGGACGCTTGACGAAGTCAGTCAGAGCATCGAGCTGCTTACGCGTATAGCTTGCAGCACCCTCAGCGCAGATACCACCGATATAGGCTGCATCATCGAAGACAGAGAAGCCATGACCCGAGAGCACATCCTTGAGCTCGACGAACTCCATACCGAAGCGTGTATCCGGCTTATCAGAGCCATAGCGCTTCATCGCATCGTGCCAGCTCATACGAGGGAAGGGCGTCTGGATATCGAGATCAAGCAACTCCTTGAAGAGATAGCGGGTCATCCCCTCGAAGATCGTCAGCACATCCTCCTGCTCGACGAAGCTCATCTCACAGTCGATCTGAGTGAACTCAGGCTGGCGGTCCGCACGAAGATCCTCGTCACGGAAGCACTTGACGATCTGGAAATAGCGGTCAAAACCACTAACCATCAGCAACTGCTTGAAGGTCTGAGGAGACTGGGGCAGAGCGTAGAACTGGTTAGGGTTCATACGAGAGGGCACGACGAAGTCACGAGCACCCTCTGGCGTAGACTTAATGAGGACAGGCGTCTCTACTTCGAGGAAGCCCTGACCATCAAGATAGCGGCGCACGGCGAGAGCGAAGCGGTGACGCAGCTCAAGGTTGGAGCGTACGCAGCTACGACGCAGGTCGAGGTAGCGGTACTTCATACGCAGGTCGTCCCCACCATCGGTATCATCTTCGATAGTGAAGGGAGGCACCTCTGCGGGATTGAGTACGCGTAGCGTCTTGACCGAGATCTCGATATCCCCCGTAGGGAGCTTAGGATTCTTATTCTCACGCTCAGTGACCTCACCCGTGATCTGGATGACGTACTCACGACCGAGCTTCTCAGCCTCAGAGACGAGAGCCTCGCCTACGTGAGCCTCATTGAAGACGAGCTGAGTGATACCATAGCGGTCACGAAGGTCGATGAAGGTCATCCCGCCCATACGGCGTGCCTTCTGGACCCAGCCAGCGAGCGTCACCTGCTCCCCGACATTACTGAGGCGCAGGGCGCCACAGGTAGTAGTGCGATACATATATTCTTTTTCCTTGATCGGTAGCCAGCCAGAGGCCTGCACACCGAGTGATAAGTGCTTGTTCTCTCTACAAAAATACAAAAGATTGCGGGGGATTTATAGCGCAGGTAATAGATAGAGAGCAGTAAGGCTGCATCGCATGATCCTCCACCCAGAGCGAAGCACCATAGCTATACCTTAATATAGGGGCTATAAAAGCAATGCGAGTAGAAGTGGATTCACTTCTACTCGCATCACATTCAGTCGGGATGACTGGATTCGAACCAGCGACCACTCGCCCCCCAGACGAGTACTCTAACCGGGCTGAGCTACATCCCGAGTGCTCTTGTAGACTCACCACTTGGGCTTTGTCCCTTTTGCGCTGCAAAGATAAGGAGAAGGTGGCTAACTACCAAATGTCTCGCGAAGAAAATCAAGCCCTTCCTTAATAACTCCCTCATCCGCAACCTCTACCGCCTCGATATTTCCAGGCTCGATGACGCCCATAAGCGTAATGGTGCCTACAGAGTTCTTTTTATCATGCCGCATAAGGCGCAGCAACTCGGGATAATCCTTGCAGGTATAGAAGAAGGGCGAGTAGAGCTCACGGGCCAAGGTCATCAGCTGGCGGATGTACTCCTTGCTCGTCCCACGCTGGCACATCGTGATGTAGCTCTCGATAAGTAGTCCAAAGACTACAGCCTCACCATGTGGGAGCGTGCGGCGAAATTCATTCTGATGCGAGTAGGCCTCCAGTGCGTGCCCTACCGTATGACCTATATTTAGGATACGACGAAGCCCACGCTCCGTAGGATCAGCCTCCACAATGGATGCCTTGTAGGCAATACTCTTCTCGATAAGCGCCTGCCATTCCTCATCCATAAGGCCAACAGGATCGCCAATACGGCAGACCTCTCGCCAGTCCTCTCCGCCCATCAAGGTGGCATGCTTGATGACCTCACCATAGCCAGAGAGGAGTTCCTCCAAGGGGAGGGTGCGCAGGAAGTCAATATCGACGATGACCTCATGGGCCGGGTGGAAGGAGCCAATGAGGTTCTTTACCCCGAGGAAGTCAATCGCAGTCTTCCCCCCTACCGAGGCATCGACCATCGCCAGCAGTGTCGTCGGCACATAGATCGTCGCTATACCACGCATATAGGTCGAGGCAGCTAAGCCCCCTAAGTCAAGCAGGGCTCCTCCACCAACGAGAACGAGGGCACTACGACGAGTAGCTCCCTCTTCGCTGAGCCAAGTCCATAGGAGCCCCAGCGACTCCGTCGTCTTGCACTCCTCGCCACCACGCAGCGTACGGCATGTAGACTCGGGGAGTACGGACTGTAGCTGTGAAAGGAGGTCGGGGTGGAGCTCTGCGACACGCTCCTCCAGGACTAAAAAGAGTCGATCGCAAGCCAGCCCCTCAGCAACTGAGGGGAGCTTGTGATCGAGTATCTGTGTACCGATGATCATCCGTACAGGGGTAGGCTTATGCCTTCAGCTCCATAGCGGAGAGGAGCTCTTCGACAGCAGCGTTGAGTCCATCGACGTTCTTACCACCTGCCGTAGCGAAGTGAGGCTGACCGCCACCACCGCCCTGGATATGCTTGGCAGCAGTACGAAGGAGCTGTGAGGCATTCCAGCCTCTTGACTCTACCAGATCCTTGCTGATCATCAGCGTCAGGCTGGGCTTAGAAGAGCTGGGCTCTACACAAGCGGCGATGAAGACGAAGGGCTCATGCAGCTCACCAGCGATCTGGAAGGCGATATCCTTCACGATCTCAGCAGGGACTTTCTTCTCGACGAGGAAGAGGCGGACACCACCGACCTCGACACGCTTCTCCAGCAGCTGACGCTTCTTCTCAGCGATCTGCTCACGGACGTACTCCCCTACTTGCTTACCGAGCTCAGCATTCTCCTCAAGGGTCTTGCGGATAGCCGTCTTCAGCTGGGGGCTATTATTGAAGAGCTGGCGGATAGCATCGATCATATCAGCCTGCTCATAGAGGTAGTTCTCAGCAGCTGCACCCGTGACAGCCTCGATACGACGCACACCTGCAGCGACGGAGGACTCACTCGTGATGCGCAGCGTACCGATCACGCCCGTAGAGGCGACGTGCGTACCCCCACAGAACTCTGTCGATGAGCCAAAGCGAATGACACGGACGTGATCCCCATACTTCTCACCGAAGAGAGCCATAGCCCCCATCTCGCGAGCTTCGTCAATGGGCACCTCGCGGTATTCCTGTAGAGGGATGCAGGCACGGATACGTGCTGCGACGATACGCTCGACAGCACGGAGCTGCTCGGGCTCGACCTTCGCAAAGTGAGCGAAGTCAAAGCGCAGGACCTCGTCAGAGACGAATGAACCCTTCTGCTCGACGTGTGAGCCGAGGACTTCACGTAGGGCCTCGTGTAGGAGGTGCGTAGCAGAGTGATTAGCCTCGATACGATGACGACGCTCTTCGTCAACCACGGCACGGAAGTCACCCTCCAGCGTAGCGGGGAGCTTCTTCATCAGGTGGATAGCGAGGTTATTCTCACGCTTGGTATCAAAGACTTCGTACTTCGTGCCATCGGCAGCGATGAGGAAGCCCTTATCACCTACCTGACCACCCATCTCTGCGTAGAAGGGAGTCTCAGAGAGCACGACCTGATAGAAGGTCGCATTCTTCTGCTTCACCTCACGATAGCGCAGGATCTCCGTGGTGCACTCGAGGGTATCATAGCCGACGAAGCGTACAGCAGAGCCATCATTGACGACCTGCCAGTCACCAGCATCGATAGCAGCGGCATTACGTGCACGCTCCTTCTGCTCCTGCATAGCCTTATCAAAGCCCGCTTCGTCGACGCTCAGCCCCTGCTCGGTGAGGATCAGGGCGGTCAAGTCAAGGGGGAAGCCGTAGGTATCGTAGAGGACGAAGGCATCGTGCCCATCAAGGACGGTCTTACCCGCCTTCTTCGCTTCCTCGATCTGCTTATCCAGCAGGCGGATACCCGTCTCCAGCGTGCGCAGGAAGCTCTCTTCCTCCTCACGCATCACCTTAGCGATGAGCTCGCGACCAGCGATGAGCTCGGGGTAAGCATCGCCCATCGTCTCGATGAGTACGGGCAGGAGGCTATACATGAAGGCCTCACGACGACCGAGGAAGGTGTAGCCGTAGCGGACAGCACGGCGTAGGATACGGCGGATGACATAGCCAGCCTTAGCGTTGGAGGGGAGCTGACCGTCGGTGATAGCGAAGGCAATCGTACGGATGTGGTCAGCGATGACGCGCATAGCGACATCCGACTTCTGGTCAGCCCCATATTCGATCCCCGTGAGCGTGGCGATAGCCTGGATCATCGGGGTGAAGATATCGGTATCATAGTTCGATGTCTTCCCCTGCATAGCCATACAGAGACGCTCGAAGCCCATCCCCGTATCGATGACGCGCTTGGGCAGTGGCTCGAGAGAGCCATCGGCCTTACGGTTGTACTGCATGAAGACGAGGTTCCAGATCTCGATGACCTGGGGGTGGCTCTGGTTGACCAGCGTGAGGCCATCGACGGCCTTACGCTCTTCATCAGAGCGGATGTCGATATGGATCTCGGAGCAAGGGCCGCAAGGACCTTGGTCACCCATCTCCCAGAAGTTGTCGTGCTTATTCCCGTTGATGATGCGCTCGGCTGGTAGGTGCTTTGCCCAGATAGAGGCAGCCTCGTCATCGCGCTCAAGGCCTTCAGCAGGAGCTCCCTCGAAGACCGTCACATAGAGACGCTCGGGGGAGAGGTGGAGTACCTCCGTCAAGTATTCCCAAGCCCAGTCAATAGCTTCGTGCTTGAAGTAATCCCCGAAGGACCAGTTCCCAAGCATCTCAAACATCGTGTGGTGGTACGTATCATGGCCCACCTCCTCGAGGTCGTTGTGCTTACCGCTTACGCGAAGGCACTTCTGTGAGTCCGCCACGCGGCTATGCTTGATCTCGGCATTACCGAGGATGATATCCTTGAACTGGTTCATCCCTGCGTTCGTAAACATCAGGGTAGGGTCGCCCTTGACCACCATCGGAGCTGATGGTACGATCGTGTGGCCCTTACTTTGGAAGAAAGACTTATATGACTCGCGAATCTCTTTAGAGGTCATTGTGTCGTTGTTGCTTACTATTATATGATACTTTATTTGTCCCGCAAAGGTACGGTATTTATAGGTAGTGTAGAAGCCCCACCCCACGAGAGCTCTTTGCTCCCCAGCTCCACACATAGATAGAGAATGTACGCGCGCGAGGGGAAGCACCCTCATCGAGAATCACTTCGTTGCAATGGGGATTGCATACCACCGCTATACTGTCCCCCCCTTCGCAACCTATATTGGAGGCTGTTGCATTAGAGCCCTACTTTCTATTTAGAGTGCTAAGGCATCGATGCCCAGCTCCCCAATATACCCTCTCCAAAGAGATACACAAGCCCTTCGCCTTATCGCTCGTATTCTTCTTATCCAGCGGAGGGGAAAGTGCCCTTCTCGTGAAGAAAAAAGCGCCTTCACGTAGTGGTTTTCCTCTGTCTATGCACGTAGTCTTAAAGACCAGGTACGTAAATCCAAATATCCACGTACGTAGATATTAGATCCACGTACGTAGTCCAAACATTTCTGCCACTCGTCCACAATTTTTATCCCTACGCAGAGCAACGACCTAATAGAGGTCACTTCACAAAGTTATATAGGGATCAGTCCAAAGCTATATAGCTTGCTTCGCCATCCCTATATAGCTCCATCCTCGTACCCATATTGGTCGGCGATCTGACCTATATAGGTTCATTTACCCAGCTATGGGGGCCCACTTCTTCTCCTCGCATAAGACACGGATATACTTACACATAGGACAATTCCTTCGCGATTATAAAAATCAACGTATAGCCGCCCCATTTACAGGATAAGAAGGAGCCTCATTGCGCAGAGCTAATCCCTGCGGTAGTCTGTGGCACTTTGGTTATCTTTGTCTTACTGTAAATAAGCACGATAGACAAAGCAACATACGCCTTATGAAGATCAACTACCGGATGGGCTTCGCCCTACCCGCCCTCATCGCAAGCATATTAGCCTTCGGCTCCTGCAAATCTTCCTCCAAGAACTCCTCTGTACTCCAGCAGAGCGCTATCGGGAAGCCAGGCGAGCTGATGCTCGTTATGGAGAAGGACTACTTCGAGTCCCCCATGGCTATGCAACTCTATGACCTACTCGAAGAAGATGCCCCTGCCCTCCCTCAGAGCGAACCCTCCCTGCGCATCTCTCGCGTCCCTACCCCATCCTTCGAAGGCTCGCTGAAGCTCGTCCGCAATGTCTTCCTCCTCGACATCGACCCTCAGCGCTACTCAAAGGTGTCACTGAAGTACAGCTATGACGACTGGGCCAAGGGGCAGATCGTCGCACGAATGACTTCCCCCAGCGCTGACTCTGTACAGAGCTACCTCAAGACTCAGGGCGAAGGGCTGATGAATCTCTTCATTCGCCACGAACTCTTCCTCTACGGCGAGGTTGTCGCTAAGACCTACAGCCAGAAGGCTACCGAGCTTGTCGACAGCCTCTTCGCTCATCGCGTCAATGTCCCCGAGGATATTCGCAATAAGCGTGTCGGCAAGGACTTCCTCTGGATGTCCAACTCCTCTATGCGCTCTCGTCACGACATCCTCGTCTACACCTACCCCTATCACAGCCCCAAGGATATCAGCCTCGATGCTCTGGTTGCGAAGCGTGACTCCGTACTCAAGGCCAATATCTCAGGCGAATTCGAAGGCTCCTACCCCTGCACCGAGCAGAACTATGGTCTCCTCTACCGCCGTGTACAGCTCCCCGATGAGGAGATGGCTCGTGCTGAGCTCCGTGGTCTGTGGAAGATGGAGGGCGGTGCGATGATGGGTGGTCCCTTCGTCAGCCATGCTGTCGTCGACAAGGCTGCAGGCAAGGTCTACGTCTTCGAGGGCTTCGTCTACCGCCCCAACGAGGACAAGCTCCACCTCATCCGCATGATGGAGTCTTCGCTCTACTCCTTCCGCCCCAGCGCTGTCAAGGCCTTTGACCCAGGGATCATCCTCAAGGCTCGCTACACCAAGGGCTTCTAATCCATAGTCTGACAATGAGTACACGCAAGATACGAGTAGCTATCACCCATGGCGATATCAATGGCATCAGCTATGAAGTCGTACTAAAGATCTTTGAGGATGAGCGCATCCTTGAGCTCTTCACCCCTATTCTCTACGGCTCTTCGCACGTAGCGAACTTCTGGAAGGCGCACCTCGGCCTCGAGCATGTCTCTTGGCAGGTCATCCGTCAGGCAAGCGAAGCCAAGGACGGCGTACTGAATATCCTCGACTGCACCACGGGACGTGAGCAGGTAGAGATCGGTCAGCCCACCGACGCGGCTGGGCGCGCTGCCTTCGAAGCCCTTGAGCGTGCTACGGCAGATATCCGCATGGGACTCTGCGACGTCCTCGTCACAGCCCCCATCAATAAGGCCGTGATGCCACGCGATCTCTTCCCCTTCAATGGGCACACCGATTACCTCGAGGCGATCGCAGCATGCACACCTGGCGAATCACTGATGGTGCTCGCCTCGGGCGACTGCCGTGTGGCCTTAGCTACGACACATATCCCTGTGAGTGCTATTGCCTCACGACTCTCGAGCGAACTGATCCTCCGCAAGCTCCATCTCCTCGAGGCTGGTCTACAGCGAGACTTCGGCATCACGAAGCCGCGCCTCGCCGTACTTGGCCTTAACCCCCACGCAGGAGATAAGGGACTTATGGGGAACGAGGAGGAGACGATTATCCGTCCCGCTATCGAGGAGGCTTTCACCTCGGGCATCATTACCTTTGGACCCTTCCCTGGGGACGGCTTCTGGGGCAGTGGTCGTGTAGACTCCTTCGACGGCATCCTCGCTATGTATCACGATCAGGGCTTAGCTCCCTTCAAGGCGCTGTATATGAACGAGGGGGTAAACGTCACGCTGGGACTCAGCTTCGTTCGCACATCCCCCGACCATGGTACAGGCTACGATATCGCTGGTAAGGGTATCGCTGACCCCACCTCCATGCGAGAGGCTATCTACAGCGCACTCGACATCTACCGTCACCGTCGCAGCTACGACGAGGCTACGCGCAATCCTCTCCGCCGTCACTACCACAATCGAGGGCGAGACGACGAGAAGCTCGACACGACCAGTACCCCAGACGAATACTAACGCTTCGCCCCCAAGCTCATGTCCCTCAAGATATATACCGCCTCGGCGGGATCGGGGAAGACGCACGCACTCACACGCGAGTTCCTGCGTCTGATGCTCAGCAATGGCGACCCCAGATACTTCACGACTATCCAAGCGGTGACCTTCACTAAGAAGGCCACCGCTGAGATGAAGGGACGTATCGTCGCTGAGCTATCTACCCTCGCACGCACCCCAGAGGAGTCCCTATTCACAGATGATCTATGCAGGGAGCTGGGTATCTCGGAGGCGAAGCTACAGGAGCGAGCCAATGCGACGCTACATGCCCTGCTACTGGAGTACACGAGCTTCCGTGTGCGTACCATCGACTCATTCTTCCAAGAGGTCGTCCGCTCCTTCGCCTATGAGCTGGGCCATGCTGGGGCACTCCGTGTACAGCTTGACTCGGACCAACTCCTTCATCAGGCCGTCCTCGAAGTCTTAGCCAAGCAGGATCAAGAGAAGAGCGACGAAAAGATCGAAGCTTGGCTCCAAGAGCTAACTACCGAGGCGATCGAAGATGGGAAGGGCTACAATATCGAAGACCAGCTCAGCAAGTTCGCCAAGCAGCTTGAGAATGAAGCCGTCAAACAGCTACGTGCGGGCAAGGAATTCCCCTCCCAAGCGCAGGTCAAGAAGCTACGTGAAGCGGCTCGTAAGATCATCAAGGACAGGAAACAAGCGCTAAGTGGCCTCGCAGAGAGAGCACTCAACGCATTGGATAAGTCTGGGGTAGCGATAGAAGATTTAAGCAATAGTAATACAGGGGTATTCGGTGCTATCTTCGCTTGTCTAAGAAACCAAGGCGCTCTCCTTGAGAAGTCAAGTGCCTTTGCTGAAAGATCACGCCTACGTGCGTTCCTTGATGCTACAGATACAGACACAAGGCTGGCTAAATTAGTCAGTAAGGACAAGGTTCCCATCCGTGAGCAGATAGAGCCTCACCTCAGCAGCATCTATGATGCCCTCAAGGAATTCAGCGACTACAACTTCCAGCAGCTCCCCATCTACGTCACCGCCCAGCAGATCAACCGATATGCGGGGCTCTATGGCATACTCATCGACATCGACAATGCCCTCCAAGAGCTCAAGCGAGAGGGCAAGCTTATGCTCATCTCTGATGCACCTTCACTCATCCAAGCGCTACTGAAGGACAATAATGATGCACCCTTCCTCTACGAGAAGATCGGAGCACGCATCGAGCATCACATGATCGACGAGTTCCAGGACACGAGTCGTATGCAGTATGAGAACTTCAAGCCTCTCCTTGATAATGCCCAGAGCCAAGGCCAGGACTGCCTCATCGTCGGTGATGCCAAGCAGAGTATCTACCGCTTCCGCAACTCCGACAGCACCCTACTGACCACACAGCTCACCGAGGACTTCACGTCTTCTGCTGAGCGCAAAAACCTTGAGGACAACTGGCGTAGTGTCCCCGAGATCGTAGACTTCAATAACGCCCTCTACCCACAGCTCTGCTCACTCATCCGCAGTGTCTTCGACTCACTCTGGGGCGAGGTCAGGGGCTATGGCTTCCCCGAAGGACAAGAGGAAGTTAAGAGCCGACTGGATGCAGAGCTGGACATCCTCCTCAAGGCCTATGAAGACGTGGAGCAGAATACTCCTAAGCCAAAGCAACAGCGAGGCCTCGGGCAAGTCGTACTCCATCGCTACGCTCCCCCCAAAAAGAAGGATGATAGCACCACAGAGGCAGAGGACAGCGAAGAGACTTCAGACACCGAAGAGGAAGTACCCAGCGGTGCCTTAGATCAACTTCCACTTGTCATCGTTGATCTACTCAAGCGAGGCTATCGCTGCTCCGACATCGCTATCCTCGTTCGCACGAAGGCGCATGCAGCCAATGTGGCGGAGACACTCCTCAACGCTCCCGAGGAAGTGCTGGAGGGCTATTCCCTACCCTTCCTCTCGGAGGAAGCTCTACACGTCGATCGCGCATACTCCGTACGCTTCATCATCGCAGCCCTCAGCTATCTGGCAGATACCAGCATCCCTCTACGCTTAGCAGTCCTCCAAGAAGCCTATCACCAAGTCCTCTCCCTCTCGGGGCAAGCGGAAGAAGACCTCTCCGATGCCGAGCTACAAGAGCTGCGTGACTTCGGGCGCCAAGGGCTCTACGAAGTCGTCGAGATCATCAACTCACGCTATGGTAAGCTCTTCCCCGAGAGTGAAGGCGCCTATCTCGTCAAGCTCCTCGATATGCTCTATAGCTGGGAGCAAGAGGAGGCTGCAGATATCTCGACCTTCCTCCAGTACTGGCAAGATAAAGGCCATCAGCAAAGTATCGTCAACAACTCAGCCGAGGATGCCATCACCCTGATGACCATCCATAAGTCCAAGGGGCTCGGCTTCCCCGTCGTCCTACTCCCCGACATCAGCTGGCAGCTGGATGAAGCTTTGAGCGCCAATAAGGAGAATATCCTATGGTGTCCCATTCCTCATATCAGCGAGACCAAAGAGCTTACCGCAACGCACGTGACGAGCGTCCCTCTGAAGTACACTGCCACGCTGCAGATGAGCTACTTCGCTGGGCCCTACTTTGAGGAGAAGCTGAAGAACATGATGGACTCGCTCAACCTCCTCTATGTCGCCACCACGCGCCCCAAGCAAGAGCTGCATATCTGGATCCGAGAGGAAGCCCAGAAGGGACAGGAAGAGGAGTCTGAGAAGAAGAAGTCCAAGAAGAAAGAAACATCTGAGGAGAAGATCTCCAAGATAGAAGACCTCTTCCTGTCCACCGTAGAAGAGGACAAGGCCCTTTATGAGCTCCTCCCCGCTCATCAGACGACGAAGGAGGATCCCATAGGTGACAGTACTTCTGCACCAAAGAAGAAGCACTCCGACTCCGAGCTGGATAGCGCTACGGCACTGCAAGTAGGTGCACTAAGCTCTTACCCTATTGACAAGCGCTTAGCCATCCTTCGCGAGGGACTCGAGTACTTCTCCGAGGATAGTCAGCGTGCCTATGGGCGTACCCTGCACCTCATCCTCTCCGAGATCGAGACCGCAAGTGATGTAGCTCCCGCCATCAGCGAGGCCGTACATCATGGATATATCAAGGCAGAGCATGCGGAGGAACTCTCCTCCCAGCTCCGTGCTGTCGTAGAGCACCCCGAAGCAGCCCGATGGTTTGACGGCACAGGGAGGATCTTCAACGAGCGTGCGATCATCGGTGGAGAGCTGGAGACCAGCCGCCGTCCCGACCGTGTGATCTTCTACCCCGACGACCATATTGAGGTCGTAGACTACAAGTCTGGAGAGGAGCGTAAGGGTCACCACCGCCAGGTCCGTGAGTATATGGAGCTTCTTCGCCAGATGGGCTACACGGAGGTATCGGGCTATCTCTGCTACCTCCATGAGCCAGCGCCCAAGATCCTACAAGTGAAGGGGTAGCCAAGCTATCCTTGATACAAGAAGAGCAGCCTACTGCACAGCCCTCAGTGAGGGGTGCAATAGGCTGCTCTTATGTAGTTAAAGCGGGAAAGTGAGCGTGTGGCTCAGCGACGATTAATCCTCGTCGTCGTCATCATAGTCGTAGTCACCGACACCGTGAGCATCGAGGAACTCCTCGCTCGCGTCATTGAGGTTATCGATGAGACGCACCAAGATGGTATTATTCTTCTTGAGCTGTGCCTGCTCTTCGGGCGTACCACGGAGACCATCAAGACGCATCTTGATGAGGGTCTTGTAGCCATCCTTCATCAGAGCTTCCCAGCCATCGAAGACTTTATAGAGCGCCTTGAGCATACGGTCGTCACCATCATAGGCACCGAGCGCAGCAGCCTGCTCTCTCAAGCCCTTGAGATCTTCGATCCACTCCAGGCGAACCCACTCAGCGCGGTTGTAATCCTTGGCATCCATCGCATCATTCATCTTCGCCATCTGGTCGAGACCATAGTTGGAGAGGCAGATGAGCTCATTGTTGTACTCGACGGCATTGTCGTACTCACCCTTGGCATAGTAGCAGCCTTCATCGGGCTGCCAGCCGCGCTTTTGCTCTTCGCCTCCGAAAGCAGCTTGCATCTGCTCCTGCATCTTCTGCATCTGCTTCTCGATAGCTTCGGCAGAGTTATCTCCCCCGAAAAGCCCCTGAAGCTTCTTAAAAAGGTCCATCATTTTGATTGTAGTTTGATTATAAATAAATCGATTACAGGGCAAAAATAGTGATTTCCATCAATACCGCAACCCTGCAGACGGTATAATATCGGGCACGTTACAGGCAAAGACAGTCCAATCCCAGCTTAGAAGGAGGCATGACCCTTCTGTTGAAAGGCCCTACTCCTCGCTATAGACCGTGAGCATAGAGCTCCGAGGATCAGACAAAGTCAACCGATAGACAGCCGCCTTATTGATACGGATCCACATGATGACTCATATAAGAATGCAAGTAGACCTATATAGGAATGATCATAAAGCTATATAGGAATCAGTGCAATCCTATATAGGAACGCGCGCAAAGCTATATAGGAATATAAGAAGAGCTATATAACTTCAACCACCCCTTGCAATACGGCCTCATGAGACTGTTGCCGAGAGTCCTGCCCGCTATTAATTGTACTAAGGTATCGCACGCCAGCTCCCCGATATACCTCTCCGAAGTGGTACGCAAGCTCTTCGCCTTATCGCAAGTATTCCTCTTATCCTGCGGAGGGAAAAGTGTTGTTTTTGCGAAGAAAAAGCGTCTTCACGTAGTGCTTTTTCCGCATCTATGCACGTAGTCTTAAAGACCAGGCACGCAAATCTAAATATCCACGTACGTAGATATTAGAGCTACATACGTAGCCTAAACTTATCTACTACTCGTCCACAACTTTTATCCCTACGCGGAGCAACGACCTAATACAGGTCACCTCACAAGGCTGTATAGGAATCGATCCAAAGCTATATAGCTTTCTTCGCCATCTTATATAGCTCTACCCACGTACTCATATACCTATTATGGGACCATTGCGCAAGGCCACCTCTTCATTACTCGTACCTCCTTCCCTCGAAAAGCGGAGTCTTTAGGTTGAGAAGTTCGAAGGAGGAAAGTGCAAGCTGTGAAGAGATGGCCTTGCGCAATGGTATCCTCAACAAGAATGCATTGATCGCCCCCCTCAAGCAGTCAATAATAAAAGCCATCACCCTACCGCCACAGGATCATGTGAGCGGTAGGGTGATGGCTTACCCTTGCGAAGGGAGGGAGGCACTATGCCTCGGGGAGGGTCATCTTGACCAAGACGATCTTCGTCGATGTGGAGCGGAGAATCTCAAAGCGCAGGTCACCGATCTCAAGGATCTGCCCCTGCGAAGGGATGCTGGGATGGTGGTACAAGATGTAGCCAGCGATGGTCATGAAGTCCTCATCCTCGGGGAGTGTCAGACCAAACTTCTCGTTGATATCATCGATCTCCATACGTCCGCTGAAGACGAAGGTACGATCATCAAGGCGCTTGGCTACGCGCTTCTGACGGTCATGCTCATCCTCGATATCCCCGAAGAGCTCCTCGACGATATCCTCAAGCGTCACCATACCTGCCGTACCGCCAAGCTCGTCGATGACAACTGCGATACTCTTCTTTTTCTGCATCAAGAGCCGCATCAGCGTGCTGGCTTGCATGCTCTCGGGGACAAAGAGGGCTGAGACGATGCGCTTCTGCCAGTCGTCACCGCGGAACATTTCGCTCGAATGGATATAGCCGACGACTTCGTCGATATTCTCCTTATAGACGATGAGCTTTGAGAGTCCTGTGCGGATGAAGAGTTCCTCGAGATGTGCACGCGTAGAGTCAATGCTTGCCCCGACGATCTCATTACGAGGCCGGAGGCAATCACGCACCTGAAGGCCCGAGAAGGAGATGGCATTCTGGATGATCTTCACCTCCGTCTCAATACCCGAGGCCTGACCATCGTCCGAGCTATGCGTGAGGTAGTACTCGAGGTCCAGTGAAGAGAGCTGGGGGCGAATAGCCACACTCGAGGTACGCTGCCCAGCGAGGAAGAGGATCGCACGCGTGATCAGCCCAATGATCCAAGCAAAGGGATAGAGTAGGAGATAGACGAGAAAGAGGATCCCTGCGAAGAAGCGCATCGTGCGGTTGGGGTTAGCACGGAAGGTCACCTTCGGGAGGAACTCCCCGACGAAGAGGATCAGCAGCGTACTGAGGACCGACTGCGCCAAGAGAATGAGCCCATCATTCTCGCCCAAGAGACTCTTGAGCCAAGGCTCCATCAGCACAGCAGTCAAGAGACCATAGATGACGAGGGCAACATTGTTCCCCAGGAGCATCGTCGTGATGAAGTGGTCAGGACGCGAGTAGAAGACACCTAAGATCCGAGCCGACACACCACCACGGCTTCGGTCAAGCTCAAGACGGAGCTTATCCGAAGAAAGGAAGGCGATCTCCATACCAGAGAAGAAGGCCGAAGCAATTAGGCAGAGGAATATATAGAGGTAAATCATCGTCGATGGTGAGAGCACACCGCGCTGAAGGGCTTAGAGATGGGGAGCTTGCTTCAGCGTATCGGCCCGTGGGGCTGCAGGTGCAGTAGGTGAGGTCGCCTTATTCTCGTCGTAGTCAAAGGCGCCCTTGTTGTCGTAGATCTCATACCAGCTGAGATCGTCCTTGGCATTGAAGTGGGAGCCACGAAGCTCCTTGCCTTGGGTGAGGAAGTAAGTCGTATCATCCGAATAGAGGCGCTTCTCAGCACGAAGCCAAAAGAGACGCTTCGTCTTGAGGCGCTGCCCATCAGGACCCTGGACAAGGACGTGACCGATGAGCTCCCACTCTTCCTTGAGCGGTCGGCGGATAGCGGAGTCTGCCTTGATGAAGACCTGACTACCGCTCTTGAGGTCATAGGGCCGTAGGACAAGACCACGAGGGAAGACCCACTCATTGCGGTCATTACGCTCATATATCAGGAGCTCTGGAGCAGTCATACGATAGCGGATGAGTCCAGAGTCCGAGATGAGCGTATTGAGCGCTACCATACGAGCTGTATAGAGCGAGTCGGGATTGACCGCCAGATTCTTCACCTCGACCTTCTTCTTGCTACATGCCCCCAGCGAAAGGAAGAGCGTGCAGAAGACAAAGAGTATGGCGAAGGGATACGAACGAGAAGTCCCCCGCTGTCTGGATGGAGTATCCAGACGGCGGAGGGCTTCTTCCCTCTCTCTTGCACCTAAGTGCGAAGGGAGATCAGACATAGAGCGAGCTATGTAGATTAGGGGATGACGACACTTTCGCCACCGAAGCTAACCGTAGAACCCTTCTTGATATCGGGGTGCATAAAGATCTCCTGTGCAGAGGGGAGGTAGCGAGAGTAGTTGGCGATAGCGCGGTTAGCCTGAGCAGAGACCGAGGGATCTACGCTGGCAGCATGGCGGAGCTTATTGATGACGAGATAGTAGTAGCAGCGCTGCTTGATCTTGTCATCGGGATAGTAGCGAGAAGCATTACCAGCGGAGAGCTCAGCGAGGTAGAGCAGTACGCGACCATTGCGGGGATTCTCAGCGAGGATCTTGTTCCCGTAAGAGATAGCTGCACTGCTGTTGCGCTGTACCTGAGCGATCTGGAAGAGTGCTTCGTAGCACTTGAGGCGGTCAGAAGAGTTCTTAGCCAGGTCAATAGCCTTGTTGAGGAACTCCGTAGCCTCAGCGTAGCGCTTATCGCGGATAGCTTCACCAGCGATACCCATAGCCGCCGTGACCGAAGGCTCGATATCGAAGAGGTAGCGACCGGCACGTACAGAAGCATTGCCATCGCAGCCTGCACGCTGGAAGAGCGCAAGGACATTCTGCAGGAAGGTCTTATCCGTCTTATGCTGATCAATCTTCTCTACCGTATAGGTCTTCTCGAGCTTGTCACAGCTGGCCAGACCGCTCTGAGCAAACTCCGTGTCCATCTGATTCTTGTACGTCTCGATGACCTTCTTAGCTTCGTCCGTCTCAGCAGCAGCGAGGAGAGCATCTGCATATTCAGCAGCCTGCGTGTACTCGTTGATATACTGATCAATCTTCGACTCATCCTTAGAAGCGATGAGACGTGAACCGAAGGTATAGTAATAGAGCAGCTGGATAGGAGACTCAGCCTTGTAGCGCTCTACGGCAGGCTTAGCCCACTCATAGACCTGCTTGAAGTCGGCATCAGCACCTGCAATGTTCTTGTAGTCCTCGATCTTATCTGCCAGGATCTGAGGCGTACCGACCTTAGCATCGTCGCCGAAGTAAGTGATACGGTCGTCATAGAGCTTCATCAGCTGATTGAGGATCTTCTTCTTCTCGTCGGCAGTCTTGGCCTGACCAAGCTTCCAGTGAAGGATCTTAGCACCGATGATGTATATATTCTTAGATGCTGCGGGGCAGTTATCGTACGCCTTCTGCCAATGCTCATAGGCGTCGGCATAGTTCGCCGTCTTACCAAAGCTGGTCAGCAGGCTGATACTTTGGCGGCAGCGGATGCTGTCTTCACCTGAGCCAAAAGGAGTACCTGTAGCTCTACCCGTCTGGGCATAAGCAGCCGTCGAGAGAAGTCCGAGAGCTGCTACCAGGATCATTCTGTTCAGTTTCATTGTCTCTTGTCTTTAGTGTGTAAATGATTAGCGCATAGTCGGCCGTAGACCTCCACCATATAGAGCGGCGGATAGTCCATAGCAAGGCTATATAACTTAGTTAATACGTGCCTTGCGGAACCAGTTCTCATTGAAGAGAATCCCCACAGTGAGGCCAAGTGAGTGCTCACGCACCATACCAGTGGCCTGAGGAGTGAGGTACTTATAGTCTACGGTAATATTGACGAGCGAACGACGGTCGATGAGCGGCATACCGATACCGACCGATGCGGTGAGTTCATTGTAGCCCTTCTGCTCACCCGAGGAGGTTGGGACGAGCATATAGGAGTTAGCCCCACTCAGACCAAAGCGATAGCGGGAGCGAGAGAAGAGTCCACGACCACGAGGATCGGGGATCCACTCGGCACCAAGGCCTACACGATAGTGGTCGCGAGGTGCGGCACCATCCTGAGCAAGGCCCGTAGCCTTAGCCCACTGCATATAGGTGAAGCCTGCTCCGACGAGGAGGCTCTCGCTATGGCGATAGGTAGCACCGACCGAGTAGCTCATAGGCATATGGTGGAGGCTACGTGAGGTGATCGTATCAGAGGACTCGGGCACAAGCTGGCTGGAATTCTCAGCACTAAGGAAGTGCTGATCGATGAGCGTCGAGCGGAGCTTGATCTCAGGGGCGAACGTAGCACCCACGACGAGGCTACGTCCCTTCTTCTGATCCAGATCCAGCTGGTACTGCGCACCGATATCAGCCTTGAAGCCCTTGAGCTGGAGCTGCGTGCGGTAGAAGGGGTTAGATGCACCATCTGACCCGATATATACCTGACGCTCCTGCGTCGTATAGCCGAAGACATAGGAGCCATTCACCCCAAGGGAGAAGCCTCCGATACGCCCTGCTACACCGAGATAAAGGTCGCTAAAGCCACCCTGTCCCAGATAGGTACGTTGATAGTTATTCTGGCTATCTCCCTGGAGCTTCTCGAGGCTACCGAAGCGATAGCCCACGGTCGAGAAGGGAGTGATCCCTGCACTGACCGCGATATGACGGCTCACGGGGAAGAGGATCGTAGCGTAATCAAGGTTACCCAAGACACGGCTATCACGATTCCCGCCTTCAGCGAGGTGAGATCCACGCAGCGACACGGCCAGATCCATGATGAAGGTCATGGAGTCGACAGCGGTATAGGAGGCAGGGTTAGCGGGGTTGACGACGAGACCGTCACGCAGACCCGCACCGATACCCCCGAGAGCTCGCGTCGTAGCCGTCTGGCGCATACCGAGTGTCCCATAGCCGAAGCGACTATAGGGCGAGCGGTCTGAGTTGCTCTGGGCGCTAAGGGCGCCTGCTGTCCCAGCTGTGAGTAGTCCTGCGGAGAGGAGGTAGCTGAGGATCTTCTTCTGCTTTATCATCTGTTGTACTCCAGTATCTTATTCAGTCCATAGAGGACGAGGTCGGGCTCCACACATACCCCTTCGGGGAGGTACTGCTCGATGAGAGGAGCATCGCCCCCTGTGACGTAGACCTTGACATTAGGGTCTGACGCCTTAGCTTCATCTATATATCCCTTGATCTCATAGATGACTCCACGGAGCACGCCCGCGGTGATGGCCTCGGAGGTTGTCTGCCCGAAGTCTCTTACGGGAGGCGTGATCTCCTGGATCAACGGTAGGCGCGAGGTGAAGTGATTCAGCGCCTTGAGTCGGGTATAGAGCCCTGGGGAGATATTCCCCCCGGTATATTCCCCCTTAGGGGAGATCTGCTCATAGGTGATCGCCGTCCCCAGGTCTATGACCAAGAGGCTGACACCCTCGGGTGCCAGAGTATGTGCCCCGACAACAGCCGCCATACGGTCGCTACCGAGGCGCTTGCGGTCGTAAGCCACGCTTACAGGCACGGCTATATGCTCGTCGACCTGCAGCACGGTGGGGATACACTCAGCGAGCAGGCTGAGTAGCATCTTGTCGACAGCTGCGACAGAGCTATAGATCGCCGCCTGCAGAGCTGGATGATCGGATAAGATGACCCCAGCTTCTCGTAGGGAAACTTGAGGGAAGGAGTAGTGGGCAATGAGCTCACCTCCATCCGCCACGGCCACTTTGCAGACCGAGTTTCCCTGATCGATGATTAAATTCACTTAGTGGTCAGATAGTCAATGATACCACAAAGAAACGGCTTTTATCTGGAATATACCGCAACTACGGTAAGAGGAGCGGCTTCCTATCACCGCGCCGAGGCACGATGAAGCCATCACTTTAGTCAAAGAGTGGCGTCCCTTCACCGACCAACTCATGCAGTCGGATCAAGGCCTTATCCTCTGCCTCACGCATGCGCTCCTCGTCCTCGGGGCTCTTATCCTTGAGTCCGCAGAGATGGAGGACACCATGGATGATCACACGGTGCAGCTCTTCGGCATACTCATTGCCAAGGAGCTCGGCATTGCTACGCACCGTATCAAGGCTGATGAGCATGTCCCCCGAGATCACATCCCCCTCACTCTCGTCGAAGGTGATGATATCGGTATAGTAGTCATGATCGAGGAAGTCTTGATTGGTCTGCAGGATGCGCTCATCACCACAGAACTGGTAGCAGAGCTCGCCGACACGACGGTCATAGCTGGCAGCGACCTCACGGATCCAGTTGCGAAGGACACGCTCTCGGAGGCGAGGCTCCTCGACGTCTTCGTCAGTGTAGTAAGCTATAAGCTCAGATTCTTTCGACATAAGTGATATGCTGTAGTCTAATCTTTCTTGAGTAAGGGCTCCTCATCGGCCAGGCGCCCATGGCCATAGCGGAGCACCTCGAAGGGCTCCTCTGTGCAGTCGACGATCGTCGAGGGAGCCAGCGGGACATCGCCAGCATCGAGGATGGTGTAGACGGCATTCCCGTAGCGCTCGTCGATGAGCTCGGGATTGGTGCAATACTCGGGCTCATCCTCATCCTCTATGGGGAGCGAAGAGGTGATCAGTGGATTGCCCAAGTGCTCGGCAAGAAGACGGCCGATAGGATGCTGGGCAAGGCGGACACCCACCTCACGACGCTGCTTGAAGATACGTGGCAGGGCACCCGAAGCTGGGAGGATGAAGGTATAGTTGACCTCGTGATCCTTGATAAACTTGAAGGCGCGGTCATTCATCTTACAGTACTCTGACACCTGGCTCAGCGAAGCACAGGCGATAGAGAGCGCCTTCTTCTTCGGATCGATCTTCTTTAGGCGACAGATCTCCTCGATGGCACGCTGATGAAGCGCGTCACAGCAGTAGGCGTAGCCCGAAGCCGTGGGATAGATGAAGATCGCACCACGACGGAGCTCATCGACCAGCTCGGTGAGCAAGCGATAGTCGGGGGAGTCAGCGTAGATCTTAGTGAGCATAGTGTAGAGTAGCTATTATGAAGGGGCTATCACTCAGCACCGAGGCCAGCCTGACGCACGACCTCATAGATGAGGATACCGCCAGCGACCGAGACATTGAGCGAACCGATAGCACCGACCTGGGGGATACGGACGATCTTATCCGCACGGCGCAGGACATCCTGTGACACCCCGTGGTCTTCAGCCCCAAGGACCAGACCGAGGGGAAGCGACAGTTCACTCTCGGTATAGATATCTGCGGCCTTCTCTGAGGCAGCGACGATCTGAATACCGTTCTCCTGCAGTAGGGTGACAGCAGCCTGTATCGAGCTGACACGGCAGACAGGGATACGGTGGAGCGCCCCAGCAGAAGTCTTGACGGCATCGGCAGTCACCGACACGCTCCCTCGCTCGGGGATGATGATCGCATCCACACCAGCGCACTCTGCCGTACGGGCGATAGCACCGAAGTTACGCACATCGGTAAGCCCATCCAAGAGGACAACGAAGGGAGAGCGTCCTTCTTCGTAGAGCATCGGGATGAGCTGATCCAGCTGCGTGTACTCGATCTCGCTGATGAAGGCGATGACCCCCTGATGCTGCTTGCGTGTCAGACGCGTCAAGCGCTCCTCGGGGACGATCTGCACAGGGATCGTGCGCTCCTTGGCCACATCCATAATATGGCTCACTTCGCTGCTACGCAGTCCGCGCTTGAGCAAGATCTTATCAATCTCACGACCTGCCTCCAGGGCTTCGATAAGTGGGTGGATCCCGAAGATCAGGTTATTCTTTCCCATCAGTCCTTATACCGTATTATATATGTCAGTCTATTCTCTTTGGTTCGTGCCACACGCACCCCACATCAATCGGGGCAGTTTCAGACGTGCGCACATAGAGCAAAGATACAAAAAGATAACAGCTCCTGCCCGTAGACTCACACAGCCACCTTGCTATCTCCCCTGCAGGCACCTTCACGAGGAGCGATCAGCACCACACGAGCGTGCGGCACAGCTCCCCAGTCAAAGCGTAAAGAATAGGCCCCTCTCCTATTATCCGAGCAAGAGCATTCCATTGGAGTAGGTGCTATGAACCTATATAGGATGGCGAAGAAAGCTATATTGCTTTGGACTGATCCCTATATAGCTTTGTGAAGTGACCTATATATAGGTTGTTGCTCCGCGTAGGGATAAAAGTTGTGGACGAGTGGCAGATAAGTTTGGACTACGTATGTGGCTCTAATATCCACGCACGTGGATATTTGGATTTACGTGCCTAGTCTTTAAGACTACGTACATAGATGCGGAAAAACCACTAAGGGAAGGCGCTTTTTTCTTCACGAGAACAATGCTTTTCCCTCCGTGAATAAGAGGAATACTCACGATAAGGCGAAGGGCTCGCCTGATCACTTCGGAGAGGCATATCGGGGAGCTGGGCGTGCGATGCCTTAGCAGAATAAAATAAATAGAGATAGGACTCTAAGGCAACAGTCTCATATAGGTCAGCGGGGAGAGCTATATAGGTCACGGACTCGACCTATATTGGTCGTCACTCGGACCTATATAGGTCGCATCAGCGATCTATATAGGTTCATAGCACCCCACTCTATAACTACATATACTCATCCCACTATTCACCTATGAGACAAGCATATACATCAAGCCCCCGACCTCAGGCATCTCATGCACTTCGGTGGGGGCTTGACGTATTAACGTAGAAAGGGGGGGAGCGTACCTATAGACTGTAGCTGATACTCCCCGAGAGCCAGAAGCCAGGCTGCGGTACGCCAGCGATATCAGCGTACTGCGTGTCGGTGATATTATTCAGCTCGAGGCCAGCACGGAGGTGATTCGTCAGACGATAGTCGAGCTTGAGGTCAAGCGTCGCAAAGGGACTGGCTTGATTGACACGATCCTGATAGCGCAGTGCCCAAAGGGCTTCTATTCGAGAGCCGACGTTGTGTGCGAGCTGTGCCGTGAACTTGTGGCGGAGATAGTTCAGCGCATACTTAGACATCGCGACACCAGGAGCACGATGCTGCTGCGTCATATAGAGGTAATCCAGGCTGAGACGTCCCGCATCACCAAGGAAGGGCAGGTACTCGCCAAGGCGAAGAGCCAGCCCAGCTTCGAGACCTTGGTTAGTAAGCTCAGCGATATTGTGCGAGGTGAAGGCCGTCTCCGTAGGGTCGAACTTCACCCAGTCAATGAGGTTGCTCCCCTTCATCAAGAAGTAAGAGAGGTGCGCCTCTACGTGCGAGGTCTGGTACTTCGCAATAGCCTCGAAGGAGTGGGCATACTCAGGCTGGAGATTGTCTCCATGCTTGTGGACAGGGTCGGTATACCAGAGGTCGTTCAAGGTCGGCAGACGCATCGAGCGACTCCAAGTAGCGACGAAGCTCCAGCGATCAAGGGGATGATAGTTCACACTCACCGAAGGGAGGAAGGTATACTTCCCTGAGAGGAGTGTATTATGACTCATAAGCGTCCCAGCGGAGATCAGCCACTTATCCAGCTTGACTGTATGCTCCAGACTGAGGCTGACGTTCGTTCGGCTACCGAACTTCGTGTAGTAGCTCTCGGGCTTAGCGCGTGGCGTACCAAGCTTATTCCCGATGACCTCCTCATAGCGAAGCTCGCCACCAAGTGTCGTCGTCCCGAGGAGGGAGCTGTAGTTGGCGATGAGCCCAGCACCATAGTTATTCACGATATGGTGGTTCTGCCCGAAGGTCGTCCCACGCACCAGCTCGAAGCAGTCGTACTCACGATCCCAATAGATAGTGGGGAGAAGATGCAGGCGCTCACCACCAAGGTCACCACGCAGCGAGGCGATCATACGCTGGGTATGCTCGTACTGATTGGGATACTTAGCCGAATAGAAGGAGTTGGCACCGAACTTTTTCTCATTGTAGCCGAGCTGGAGATCCATCTTGTTCTCCGCAGGGAGATTCAGGCGTGTTTGCCAGAGGGCATTATAGATCTCATAGTCTGTATTCGTGCGGTAGCCAGCGCTGGAGCGGCGGCTCAGCGAGAGACTATTCTCCGTCTTGCCCCACGTCATCGCTCCACGGAGCTCTGCACCCACGAGGCGGTGCATACCCGCAGTAGCCTTGGCATAGAGGGAAGTCTCTGCGCTGTGCTTGGTGATGATGTTGATAGCCCCCGAGAAAGCACCCGTACCATAGATAAGAGCCGAGGGTCCACGAAGCACCTCGATACGCTCGATATCCGAGAGATTGATAGGGAAATCGAAGCTTAGGTGCCCCGACTTACTGCTGCTGACATTGACCCCATTGAGGAGGATGACGATCTGCTCGTGTGAGCCGCCACGGATGGAGACATCGGCCTGTACCCCTTGGGCACCGCGCTGTGCGACGTCGATACCCGCTACATAGTTCAGCAGCTCTTGGATACTTCGCGCAGGGGTCTGGGCGATCTCACGTGCCGAGATGACGGTGACGAGTCGCGTAGCTTCATTCAGCGGGGTAGCTGTCTTAGAGGCTGTGACCGTGACCCCCGTAAGCTCCTTGTCGGGCTCACCGAGGTTGTACTCAGGCTCAGACGCAGCTACATTCTGCGCGCTGACGGTGGAGGTGTAGGCACAAGCCAGCGCCAAGCTGGTGAGTGTGCCGATGTTGATGATACGGTGCATCGTGTTGAAGGCACCGTAGCTCTTGCGTGTCATACGCCGGAAGCGTAGCGCAACAGAGGTCTGCATGTTTGTTTGCTTCATCTGTAGATAAAAGATTGATTAGACGTGGACCTCACCTCGCTTGCCGTCACGAAGAAGACACAAGCCGAGGAAGGTAAATAAGCCATTGAAAAGGAGGATCTCGTAGCCGACCTTATAGCCCCATAGGCTCTCCGCTGCCACTGCGACGCCATAACTCACAAAGGGCGAGAGGATACAGAGGTAGGGCGTGAAGCGATCACGTACCGCCCAGCGTGTGAAGAGCCCAAAAGCAAAGAGTCCTAAGAGTGGCCCATAGGTATAGGAGACTGCTGTGAAGATCGTCTTCAGCAGGGAGCTCTGCTGGATCTGGCTGATGAGAAGTACCATGAGAGCGAAGGCCACGCACATCGCAAGGTGAATCCACCAGCGACGGCGCTCCCCTATCGCATCATCCTCGATCTTCATACCGAGGAGGTCAGTACAGACCGAAGTCGTGAGACTGGTCAGAGCCGAGTCAGCATTGGAGAATGAAGCAGCAGTGATACCCAACGTGAAGAAGATCAGGACCCACGGACCTAAGTGCCCTGCAGCGAGGAAGGGCAGGATATCATCTCCTCGCTCAGGTAGAGTCAAGCCATGCGCTGCACCGAAGTGCAGGAGGAGAATCCCCAAGACGAGGAAGAGATAGTTCAGCGGGAGGAAGCCGAAGCCGTAAGTAAGCATATTCGTACGGGCCTCACGAAGTGTACGGCACGTGAGGTTCTTCTGCATCATATTCTGGTCCAAGCCTGTCATCACGATGACGATGAAGATACCGCTGACGAACTGCTTCCAGAAGTACTGCGGGCTCGTCCAGTCATCAAAGAAGAAGACTCGGCTGTGAGGATCTTCCCCGACCAAGCGCACGATACCTGAAAGGTTTAGCCCCAGTTGCCCCGAAACGACATAGACGATGAGTCCCAGCGTGAGCACAAGGCAGACCGTCTGCAAGACGTCCGTCCAGATGATCGTACCCATACCACCGCGCTGCGTGTATAGCCAGATGATGCCGACGACACCGAGGACCGTGACGACATACGGCACGCCTATCGGAGCAAAGACAAGCTGCTGCAGGATGAGCGTGATGAGGAAGAGCTTCGCTGCTGCCCCGAAGAGCTTCGAGATGATGAAGAAGAGTGCACCCGTGCGATAGCTATGCCGTCCGAAGCGCTGCTCCAGATAGGTATAGATCGAGACGAGCTGCAGACGATAGTAGAGCGGCAGGAGGACGTAGGCGATGACAATGTAGCCAAAGAAGAAGCCTAAGACCAGCTGCATATAGCTCATATCCATCTGCTGCACCATCCCTGGCACCGAGACGAAGGTCACACCCGAGATCGAGTCACCGAGCATCCCGATCGAGACGATCCACCAAGGGGTCGCACGCCCTGCAAGGAAGAAGTCCGCATTCGTGCCTCGCCTACGCGTCCAGAAGGTGATGAGGAAGAGGAAGAAAAGATAGAGGACGAAGGTAATCAGTACACCCTGTACCATGATGATAGATGATAGTGGTGACTAATAGTTGTAGTGGACTTCCCAGTCCTCGGGCGTATTGACCTTACCGCAAGCCTCGATCATCTTCATATCGTCCTCGGCTTGACGGCCAATGGTCGTGAGCAGGTCACCCGTAATAGCGGCATTGATACCGACATAGATAGCCTTGTACTGCGTCTCGGGGGAGAGTTGTGCACGCCCACCTGAGAAGCGAAGGAATGCCCGAGGATTGACCATGCGGAAGACTGCGATAGCCGAGAGGACTTCATCCTCAGTGAGCGGAGTGGAGTTGCCGAGCGGAGTGCCAGTGATGGGCTGGAGGATATTCATCGGGATGCTGTAGCTCTTCAGACGCTTGACGTAGAAGGCAAGCTCGACACGCTGCTCCAGCGTCTCACCCATGCCGATGATACCACCACAGCAGATACGCATACCCACACGGCGAGCGGCTTCGAGTGTCGCCTCCTTGTCCTCCTGCGTATGTGTCGTACATAGCTCACGGAAGTAGCTGGGAGAAGTCTCCACATTGCAATGGTAGGTCGTCACACCGCTATCAAAGAGCTTCTTCAGCTGTGGCTCGGTGAGTAGTCCGAGGGAAGCGCAGCACTTGAGCTCAGGATGTGCCCGCTTGATGGCACGGTAGCTGATGCTCATCATATCGATCTCTCGATCGGTCTGGCGACGCCCACTCGCCACGAGCGAGAAGCGCCCGATACCCTGCTTGCGGTTATAGCTGGCTTGTGCTACGCAAGCGCTGGGGCTGACGACGGAGTAGCGCTCTGCAGAGGTCGAATAGTGAGCGCTCTGTGCGCACCACTTACAGTCCTCGGGGCAGTTCCCGCTCTTTGCATTGATGATGGAGCAGGTATCGAATGCCTTCCCCATGAAGTGCTCGGTGATCTCGTGTGCTGCTTGGTATAGCTCCTCCTTGTGAGGAGTGGTAAGCAAAGCAAGTGCTTCCTCTTCGGTGATCTCACCGCCAGCGAGGATACGTGCTTTGATGTCTTGTATCATAGTAGTCTTATCGTGTGATCTTATCAAATATATAAAAGCGCTGTCTCGCTACACACCCGCCTCCTATCGTGGAGTGGGTAGTAGCGAGACAGCGCTGTGTCAGCTGCAGAGAGCTACACTGAGGGAGTCTGCAGGATGTGCCGATGCGGTGGGCTTAGGAGTAGGTGTGAATGCGAGGAGCAGCTCTGAGAGCATAGCTTCCTCGAGGACTTCGGCCTCCTCACGGCTCCCTTCGGTGGGAGCAAGCATGCCACATACGGCAGGTGTCGTAGCGAGCGTCGTCGTCTTTGCGGAGAGACGCTCCAGGACGCTTGACGAGAGATGCCCGATGGTGACGCAATGCCCGAGGCTGTGGAAGACGGCTGCGCTACTACGTGTCCAGCGACGGAAGTAGAGACGAGCTGCGCTCAGCGAGTGGGGTTGTGCGGAGTACATCGGAGTGGGTCAGCGTCTTGTGTGAATTACTTAGCTACGCGCTCGAGCCACTTGACCATAGCAAGCATCGTGATCATCGAGGCAGCGCAAGCACCTACGAAGACCAGCCAGCAAGCCCAGAGAGGCACGCTCGTATAGAGGATACCACCGATGAAGAGGAGCGAGTTCCCGAGAGCCGTAGCTGCGAGCCAAGCACCCTGCATGACACCCTGGAGGTGGGGAGGAGCTACCTTCGATACGAAGGAGAGACCGAGGGGCGAGATGAAGAGCTCAGCGAGCGTGAGGATGAAGTACATCCCGACCATGACCCAAGGCGTGAGGAGCATTTCGTGCTTTGCAGCCTCCGTCATGCCACCGAGCGTGCTCTGATCGGGCAGACCGAGTGAGCAAACCATCAGGAAGACATAAGCGAGAGCAGCGATACCCATCCCGATAGCGATCTTGCGGGGAGCAGAGGGTTCCTTACCCTGATTGCGCAGACGACCGAAGACGTACATCACGAGAGGCGTGAGGCAGACGACGATCAGCGGATTCACAGACTGGAAGATCTCAGCACCCTTAATCACCGTGAAGCCGAGGTCAATCTTGATGACACTCAAGTCAACGTAGTCACGAGCGAAGTATGTGAGCGAGTAACCATTCTGGTGGAAGGACATCCAGAAGAAGATGACGACACCAAATACTGCGAAGAGCGCGTAGATACGCTGCTTGATCTCAGCGGCACTCATCTGCACTTCGTTCTGTGAGGGAGCACCATCCTTAGTTGCAACTTCCTTCTTGCTGGGATCGGGGAACTTCTTCTGGTTGAGCAGGAAGATCACCATTGATACGCAGATCATCACGACAGCTGCGATGAAGGCGTAGTGGAAGCCGCGGTTGAAGACATCAAGGTACTGACCGACGAAAGCCTGAAGGTCGGTGACTTCATTACCCAGCGATGCCTTGGTGGCAAGGCTCTGCAGGTTCTCCATAGCCTGTGCTGGCATATTAGCACCTTCACGCAGATACTGATGACAGAGAGCAGGAAGCTCAGCGCTATAGTCGAAGCCATTGCGACCCAGCCACCAGTTACGGATACCTACAGCCATGAAGGGTGCGAAGATCCCCCCGATGTTGATGAACATGTAGAAGATCTGGAAGCCAGCGTCACGAGCGCTCTGGTAGCGGGGATCATCGTACATCTGACCGATGAGCACCTGCAGGTTCCCCTTGAAGAGACCATTACCGAAAGCGATGACACCCAGACCGACGCAAGTAAGCGTGAGGTAGAGGGCAAGGTTAGGTACTGGCGTAGGCGTGGGGATAGCGATCAGCACGTAGCCGAGAGCCATGATAACCAGACCAGCGACGATCGTAGCCTTGTACTTCTTCGAGCGGTCAGCGATGACACCACCGACGAGAGCCAGCAGGTAGATCGAGGCGTAGAAGGCTGAGTAAACGTACCCTGTCGTCTGCTCACTCAGACCGAACTTGGCCGAGATGAAGAGCGTCAGGATCGCCATCATGATGTAGAAGCCGAAGCGCTCTCCCATGTTCGCGAGAGAGGCTGCGATCAATCCCTTAGGATGATTTTTGAACATAAGTTTGGGGTGTTAGGATGAGTATTGTTAGTTACGATTTTCTGTCTTGCATGGAGGTTCGTACAGCAGAAGAGCACTCCTACTCCTGACGGACATCAAGGATAGCTCCCGTGCGTGTGTCGAAGTAGATAGCCGTAGCTGCATTGGGTGTCAGCTGGAGCATCTTAGGAGCTAAAGCCTGTAGGGTACCGAGCTGAGCAAGGCTGACCTGTTCATCGGCAAGCTTGCGACCCTCATAGAGGAGCGTGATGCGTGCCTGACCAGGCTGCACATAGACGATGCTATGCTCGAGCATCTTATCCTTCTTGCGCTGGTCCTTTTCATTGAGCTCTGGAGCTTGCCCCTGCACGGAGATCACGAGGCGCAGGGGAGCACCACTCAGATCGTCCGCCTCCGTCATCCCTACCACTGGGGAGAAACGAGCCAAAGTCAGCTCACCCTCCTCATGCCCCGTGGGGATGTAGCGAAGAATGTACTCACTGACACGCTCGGTCGTATCCCCGAGGAAGAGGCGCTGTGTGCGCTGCTCCTCACGGCGCAGCTGCTCAAGAGCCAGACGCATAGACTCTCCGTCCTTTGGCATATTATCTACGGAGCCCGTGACGATGTTCATCAGATTCTCGCGCAGGTCGTAGAGGTAGCTCGATGCGATCTCAGCCTGCTTGGCCTTGGAGCCAGCCTGCGAATACTCACGAGAGAGGGCGGGCTGAGCAGTATCGACCTGCATCTCAGAGACGACACGAGAATGACGCTCTTCACTGAGGCTAGCAGGAAGCTCGCCTCCGCCATTGATGGAGAAGAGGACACCCGCATCTGTGAGCTTGACGAAGGGAGCCAGCGTCTTGCGGTCAAAGGAGACCAAGTACTGCTGGGTCGAGTCGGGACGCCCTACGGTATAGAGGCGAGCCGAGACAATCTCAAAGGTATGACGGGGCTTATCTGATGCTTTCTTATTGAGGTATCTATCAGCATAGGCCGATAGAGGTCCAGGGGTATAGGTACGCTCACGTACCGTCACCACCGCTTCGATCTCGGTGCGGGGCAGGCGGTAGACGACCCCATAGTCCGTCTCCTTGGTAGCGTCATAGCGACGCACCTTCGTCTGTGCCCCAAGTTCGGGTGTAGCGAAGAGTAAGAGTCCGAGCAATGCGATCCAGCGCTCTAATCGATACATGTAATGTCTGTATATGAATGAGTGAACTGACAATTCAGAGCAAAACTAATAAAAAAGCGGGGACATTCAAACGGTTAGCCCTCGCGAGGAGCCTTATGCAGGACGGCTTTCGAGGGGAGTGACTCCCTCGAAAGCCGTCGCATCTGGAGCGGCAGTTCCCTACCGTCCTCTAAAGAGATGGGCTATTACTCAGCCAGGATATGGATCTCTGAGCCAGAGGCGTAGTCCTGCCCGTCGTGAGCTGAGAGCGCCGTAAATCGCAGATAGCGAGCGCGAACGGGCATCTTGAGAAGGGCTTCCTTGAGCTTCTTATCACTACCGAACGTACCACGCAGGACCTCGGTCCACTGCTTCCCATCATCACTCACTGAGAGGGCATAGTCCTTGACATCACCCGTGGTGCTCTCATCCTGACGAGGTAGATAAGTGAGACCAGTGATCGTCTTCACCTTGTACAGATCGAAGTCAATCCAGTGGGGGTGCTTTGGTACGGTGAGCGTCCATACGGTGTGCCACATCGTGTCGGGGCTCTCATCGAGGAGTTCCTTGGACTCATAGCCATACTCCTCACTGCTGCAGAAGACGATGCGGCAGGCAGCGTACTTCATACGACCGAAGGACATGGTCGAGATGAGGCGGCGCTGTCCTTCTGCCCATGCAGAGACCTCACCACCCCGAGCGAAGTCGATAGGATCGGTATAGCGCTGAGGGCGGCCACGACCGACGGTGTACCAGAGGGCTTCCCCGGGAGCACCCGTGATGACGAGGTCCCCATGAGGATCTCGCGTGATCGAGGGAGCTACGGGGCCATCAATCTTCGCCTTGGCCTGCTTGACGGCTGAGTCACCAGCACGGAGCGGACGGATCATCAGGCTAAAGAGCTGCGGAGTGCCGAGGCTCTGAGCGGATACCAGCGGGCCACCCTGACCACAGCTGGCACCACCAAGACCCGTCGTGCTACGGGAGAGTACCAGATGGGTGTCACCAGCAGCAGGCAGTTCGTGGGGATGAGGAGCCATCATCAGCTGCATCGCCGAGTAAGGCAGAGCGGAGCTCGTCATCACGCTATCCGTGAGGAAGAGCATACCACGTCCAGAGGCATTCGTCAGACTTACCCAGCGCACATCCTCGCGGTTAGCCATCGTCTGAGGCTTAGGGAAGGAGACGAACTGCTCAGCTACCTTGCTCTTGTGCTGCTCGATATACTGGCTGGCCTTACGGTCACCATAGTTATTGATGGGGCCACGACCATAATAGGTGTAGTTGTCGTAGACACGGGGCAGGACGAACTCATAGCCGAGACGACCGAGAGGCAGCGTGGGCTTATTCGTCGTCAGGTTCGAGCGAAGCTGGATACTTCCGTCGGGATACACTCGCCAGATAGACTGCGATGTGATAGCGAAGTCATTCTCACCGAAGGGATGTGCCTTATCCTCCGTGAGCTCATACTTACCCGAAGCCTTGTGCATCGTGAGCGTAGCGCCATAGGGAGCCTGAGAGCGTACGGTGAAGAAGAGCTCTACCGAGCCGTCGGGGAGCTTAGTGACCTGCTGCTTGAGGACATGGTGCTTGAGGTTGTGCAGACCATTGGTCGTCCAAGCCGAGCGCACCCAGATATCATTATCAGCGGGAGCGCGGAAGGCTGTGATCCGGGGGCCATTGCCGGGGAGGATAACCGTATCACCAGCATAGACGAGTTGATGAATCGTCCCTTCACGGAGGTCGTACTGCACGGAGAAGTCACGACCAGCGACCTCATAGACCTCCTTCGTCAGGCTCTTCGCACGGAGGCCCTTGCCCCCTTGCAGGGCATCTCGCTCACGGAGCGACTGCAGGGCGAGCTGCTCATCAGCGGCTACATAGCCCGCCTTAGCCCAAGGCTTGTCGGTGCGCAGACGGCACTCGACCTTGACGAAGTACTCGCTGTTAGGCTGGAGGTCGGAGGTAGAGAGAGGTAGCGTGACGGTCTCAGCCGTACGAGGAGCGATAGCAGGGAGATCCAGGACGCCCGAGCGCTCCTCTACCCCATCGCGGTAAAGACTCCAGCGAAGGTCGAAGTCTGCGAGGGAGACGAAGTAGTGCTTATTGAAGATACGCACACGTCCTGCCATCAGATCTTCGGCTTCGATACCGATCTGCTGATAGACCTTCTTCACCTCATAGTACTGAGGCTTAGGCTGGAGGTCGGCGAACATAATACCGTTCATGACAAACATACCATCATTGGGGAAGTCGCCGAAGTTACCCCCATAGGCCAGATAGCGAAGCCCCTCGGGCGTGTAGTTGTACAGCGCCTGGTCTACCCAGTCCCAGATAGCACCACCGCAGATATAATTCGAGCTCTCGATAGCCTTCCAGTAGTCCGCCAGACCTCCACAGGCATTCCCCATGGAGTGAGCGTATTCGGAGATATGGAAGGGGTACTTGATCTTATACTTACCCGTAGCAGCCCCCTCGACCCAAGCGATAGAAGGATACTGATTGGAGCCCATATCGACGATGTCGTTATTGCGCTCATACTGCACGGGGCGTGAGGTATCGACACGCTTCGTAGCCTCGTAACTCTTGACGAAGTTCACACCAGGGCCAGCCTCATTACCCAGCGACCAGATGACGATGCTGGGGTGGTTGATGTTGGCATGCACCATCTCGAGCATACGAGAGACGTGCTGTGCCTCGAACTCGGGCACATGCGAAAGCGAAGCCTTGCCGTAGTAGTACTGATGCGACTCGATATTCGCCTCGTCCTCGAGGTAGATACCATACTTATCGCACAGGTAGTACCAGTAGGGAGCAGGAGGGTAGTGGGAGTTGCGCACGTGGTTGATGTTCGCACGCTTCATCAGGAAGACCTCACGCTCCATCTGCTCATGCGTGATAGCATGCCCACGGGAGGGATCCGTCTCGTGGCGGTTCGTCCCCTTGAACTTCACGGGCTTATGGTTGACGTAGAAGTAGCGGCCAGTATGACCGAACTCATCTTGGTCGGCTGGTGTCTCGCGGATCTCGACCTTACGGAAGCCCGTATAGATGGACGCGCGATCCAGCAGCGTCTTCCCCGCCTTGTCATAGAGCTCGGCGACCAAGACATAGCGGTGGGGAGCTTCCGCAGACCAGAGCGCAGGGCTCTGGAGCGTAAGCGTCGTCTCAGCCGTGCCCGTCGAGGTGCTACGCCCTTCGGCGGTAGCCACGGGAGCACCACTCACCTCATCGGAGTAGAGAGGCAGTGCATAGAGCTTGTAGATGAGGCGCAGATCAGGGCGTACCGTCTTCACCCCTTGACTTCTCAGCTCAGAGGTGATGCGCAGGCTACCTTCCTTGAGGTCGGAGGTCACGTCGGGGATGACCTGCAGGTCACGCAGGTGTACCTTCGGCTTAGCGGTGAGGTAGACTGAGCGGAAGATCCCTGGGAGGCGGAACATATCCTGTGCTTCGAGGAATGAGCCATCACTATTGCGGTAGACCTCTACAGCGATGACATTCTCCTCTCCCTTGGGGCGGAGGTAAGGTGAGATATCGAAGGAGGCGAGATTGCGGGAGTTCTTAGAGAAGCCTACATAGCGTCCGTTGATCCAGAGGTAGAAGAACGAGTCGACCCCATCGAAGTTGAGGAAGACCGCCTTGTCGCTCCACTCGGTGGGGAGCTTGAAGGTGCGGCGATAGGAGCCGACCTCATTGCGGTCACGATAGGTCGTCCATTCCTTGGGAGGAGTACGCATAACCCCCTCGCGCCAGTCATCAGGGCGTACCTTGTGGTAGAAGATGACAGGCTGATTGACATAGATGGGCGTACCATACTTCTGCTTCCCGTCACGCTGGAGGCCGTAGACATTCCAGTTCATCGGTACGGTGACCTCATCCCAAGAGGAGGCATCGTAGTCGGCACGATAGAAGTCCACAGGACGCTCTTCTGGCGTACGTACCCAGTGGAAGCGCCACGTCCCGTCAAGGCTCTGATAGAGAGAGCTGTACTCAGGGAGTACGCGCTCAGCACGGTCCTTCGGGGCGAAAGAGAAGAAGTAAGCGTGGGGTTGCTCCTTGCCAAGAGCATAGTCGGCTGGGCTTTGCCACTCCTTGCCCGTCGGGGCGGTCGAGTGATCATAGCGATAGCCGGGGAGGAGTCGCTGACCAGTCACTGGGCTGGGCAAGGCGAGGGTTAGAGCAGCTGCGAGGCTACTCACGGCGTAGATCTTGTTCATTAGATTGTAGTTCCAAGGGAGATATCCGACAGCAGAGGGGAGTCCTCCGCCACGGCTGGAATGCTATGGACAAATATACAGCTTTGGTGCATATCTACCCAGAGTATAGTGATCATACCGAGAGATTGGCTTTGCACCCCCTCGCAAAGTCCATAGAACAGGGAGTAGAAGCAGCGTAGAAATAAACACAGACCAGCAGAACTATTACCTCAAAACCAAGGAGATATTCCACCCAAGCAGTATCTCTATTCTTAAATCCACGTGCGCAGACTTAAGATCTAGGTACGAAAATCTCATCGTCTATGCACATGGATTTTAGGACTTTGCACGTGGGTAGAAGAATGGCACTACTGCTTCGTGGGTTTACCACTACTGCTGAGCAACATTTGTTTGAAGGAAGAAGAAGTTTGCTCCCCAGATGGAATCACCTCATCCCAATACAGAAGCTATCAAGACACCCGAATAGCCCACCCGAAGTGCTGACGAAATAACGTCCAGGGAAGCACATTTTTTCGTATCTTTGTCCTATATATAATAATGTAATACCCTACCGTGACGCCATGCGCTCACCGCAGGGACTAATCACACAGATAAGCAATGAGCGAAGAGCTGTTCGATCAAGACCATACCAACGAGAAGGAATACTCGGCCAGTAGCATTCAAGTCTTAGAAGGGCTGGAGGCCGTACGTAAGCGCCCTGCGATGTACATCGGTGACATCGGCGAGAAGGGTCTTCATCACTTGGTGTATGAAGTCGTAGACAACTCAATCGACGAGGCCTTGGCAGGCTACTGCAATGAGATCAAGGTCACCATCCACGAGGATAACTCCATCGAAGTCCAGGACAACGGTCGAGGTATCCCCGTAGACATCCACGAGAAGGAAGGCAAGAGTGCTCTGGAGGTCGTACTGACGGTCCTGCACGCAGGGGGTAAGTTCGACAAGGGCTCCTACAAGGTCTCGGGCGGTTTGCACGGGGTCGGTGTCTCTTGTGTCAATGCCCTCTCTACCCTCCTCAAGGCTACCGTCCACCGCGACGGCAAGATCTACACGCAGGAGTTCAGCCGCGGTGTCCCCACCACCGAGCTGCAGACTATTGGCACGACAGACAAGACGGGTACGACGGTACTCTTCAAGCCCGACGACACGATCTTCACCAGCACGGAGTATCAGTTCAAGATCCTGGCTACGCGTCTGCGTGAACTCGCCTTCCTCAACGCAGGTATCACCCTCACGCTGACCGATGAGCGCCAGCGTGACGAAGCAGGTGTAGCCCTCACCGAGACCTACTACTCTGAGAAGGGTCTTGAGGAGTTCGTCAAGTACATTGACCGCTCGAAGGAGCATCTCATCGAGGATGTCATCCACATCATCACCGAGAAGCAGGGTATCCCTGTCGAGGTCGCGATGACCTACAACACCTCGTACAACGAGAATGTGTACAGCTACGTCAACAATATCAACACCATCGAAGGGGGTACGCACCTGGCGGGCTTCCGTCGTGGTCTGACGCGTACGCTGAAGAAATATGCTACTGACTCGAAGCTCCTCGACAAGGTCAAGGTAGAGATCACGGGGGATGACTTCCGCGAAGGTCTCACGGCCGTTGTGAGCATCAAGGTCGCAGAGCCTCAGTTCGAAGGGCAGACGAAGACCAAGCTCGGTAACAACGAGGTCATGGGCGCCGTAGACGTCGCCGTCAGCGAAGCCCTCGAGATCTACCTCGAAGAGCATCCCAAGGAAGCAAAGATCATCGTAGACAAGGTCATCCTCGCTGCTACGGCTCGTCAAGCTGCCCGTAAGGCGCGTGAGATGGTACAGCGCAAGTCGCCCCTCTCGGGTGGTGGCCTACCTGGTAAGCTCGCCGACTGCTCCTCTAAGGACCCCATCCTCTCTGAGCTCTTCCTCGTCGAGGGTGACTCTGCAGGTGGTACGGCTAAGCAGGGTCGTGACCGTGAGTTCCAGGCGATCCTCCCACTGCGTGGTAAGATCCTCAACGTGGAGAAGGCGATGCAGCACAAGGTCCTCGAGAGCGAAGAGATCCGTAACATCTACACGGCTCTCGGCGTGACCATCGGCACCGAAGAAGACAGTATGGCGCTGAACCTCTCGAAGCTCCGCTATCACAAGGTCATCATCATGACCGATGCTGACGTGGACGGTAGCCATATCGCCACGCTCATCCTGACCTTCTTCTTCCGCAACATGCGCTCGCTCATTGAGAACGGCTACGTGTACATCGCTACGCCTCCTCTCTACCTCTGTACCCGAGGCAAGGAGCGTGAGTACTGCTGGACCGAGCAGCAGCGTCAGGCCTTCATCGACCGCGTCGGTGGTGGCGATGAGAACCGCGTACGCGTACAGCGCTACAAGGGTCTCGGTGAGATGAATGAAGAGCAGCTCTGGGAAACGACGATGAATCCCGAGAACCGCACCCTGCGTAAGATCACCATCGAGAATGCCGCTGAGGCTGATGCGATCTTCTCCATGCTCATGGGTGATGACGTAGCTCCCCGCCGCGAGTTCATCGAGGCGAATGCTACCTACGCTCGCATTGACGCTTAGTCCAGCGCCCCTTATACCTATTATAATAAGAGAAGGCTATCCCTCCGACGGCTCGGATGCCGCTGGAGGGATAGCCTTCGGCTATGATGACGATGACGACTCCTGCCACCTCCAACGCCTACTACTATATCAGTCCCTCGACCGACCCGTACTACAACATCGCTCTCGAAGACTATCTCTACCGCCAGCTCCGTCCGCTGGACACCATCTACATGCTGTGGGTGAATCGCCCCTCCGTATTCATGGGGCGCTATCAGTGGGCTGAGGCGGAGCTCGATCTCGACTACCTCGAGGAGCATGACATCGCCCTCCTGCGCCGCACATCGGGCGGAGGTACGGTCTACCATGACCTCGGGAATCTCAACTTCACAGCGATAAAGAACGACCACTCGGGCCAAGGCTTTGACCTGAAGGCCTTCCCTACCCCCATACAGCGAGCACTCGCTGGGCGTGGAGTCGTCGTGGAGCGCTCGCCCCGTGGCGATCTCCGTCTTGATGGCTATAAGGTCGGTGGAGCAGCTGAGGCAGTGAACCGCTCACGCATGCTCTATCATATCTGCCTGCTCTTCGATGCCAACCTCGAGGAGCTGGAGCGCATCCTGACAGTCTCTCCCGAGGTAGAGGCTCGCTCACGTGTAGCCTCGGTGCGCTCTCAGGTCACGAACCTCCGCCCAGCACTTCCCGAGGGCTATACCATCACCGACCTGCAGGAGGATATCCTTACCGCCCTCCGCGAGGAGCATACGGGACTCTTCCCGCTCGAATTCAACGCTTCGGTAGAGGAGTACATCCGCACGCAGCGTGCTGAGCACTTCGAGCATGCCGACTGGATCCATTCGCCGATAGGGCGCGCCAAGACTCTGACCGTATGACGCCATCTGTAAGCCCTGCCCTCCCCTATGTAGACTTCGCCACCTTCCTCCAGCGCCATTTCCCTGGACAGAAGGTGCAGAAGATCACGCTCACGGCGGGCTTCTCCTGCCCTACCCGTGACGGATCTATGGGCAAGGGAGGCTGTACCTACTGCAACAATAAGAGCTTCAGCCCAAACTACGCAACGAAGCTCAAGAGCATCACCGAGCAGATCGACGAAGGCATCGCCTTCTTCCGCAGGAAGTACCCCGAGATGAAGTACCTCGCTTACTTCCAGTCCTACACCAATACCTACGGGGAAGTGGAGGACTGCATCGCGAAGTACGAGGAGGCACTCCGTCATGAAGACGTCGTCGGGCTCATCATCGGCACGCGCCCAGACTGCATGCCCCAGCCCCTACTCGACTACCTCAAGGAGCTCTCGAAGCGCACCTTCCTCCTCGTGGAGTACGGCGTAGAGAGTACGTGCGACCGCAGTCTTGAGCGTATCCAGCGTGGTCACAGCTATCAGACCAGTGTCGAGACCATTGAGCGTACCCACGCTGCAGGCATCCTCGTCGGGGCTCATCTCATCCTAGGTCTCCCAGGTGAGAGTCGCGAAGAGATGCTCCAGCATGCTGACCGCCTCTCGCAGCTCCCCATCACTACGCTCAAGATCCACCAGCTACAGATCATCCGTGGGACGATCATGGCAGGCGAGTATCAACGTGATCCATCGGACTTCCACCTCTTCACCGAGGAGGAGTATATCGACCTCATCGTGGACTTCGTGCATCGCCTCCGCCCCGACATCGTACTGGAGCGCTTCGTCTCGCAGTCCCCACCAGCCCTGCTCTTAGCCCCACGCTGGGGGTGGAAGAACCACGAGTTCACCGCCAAGATCCGCAAGGCGCTTACGGCTACACTCCAAGACTCCCCAAAGTAAGGGCTTTATCTGAGGAACTTCACCTGCAACCTCTACTGCAAGCATTCCTCACTTTTTCGTACATTCGCTATAGAGGTGCTGGGGAGTCTCCCCACACTCATCACATTCGTATAGCATACGCACATGGAGCAAACATTTACTATTCCCTATAAGACGCTCGACCGCTCCGAGCTCTCCGAACAAGATCGTCAGCTGGAGGAGCGTGCACTCGAAGTCGCTCAGAAAGCCTACGCCCCCTATAGCCGCTTCCACGTCGGCGCAGCCGTCCTACTCGCTAATGGCGAGATCGTCACGGGCTCCAACCAAGAGAATGCCGCCTACCCCTCGGGGACTTGTGCCGAGCGTACAGCACTCTTCTGGGCTGGTGCTCAGTGGCCCGACGTCGCTGTCGAGCGCCTCGCTATCGTCGCTATCAACAGCGCTGGCCGTGTGCCCTTCATCTCTCCCTGCGGTAGCTGCCGTCAGGTGATCATGGAGACCGCCACGCGCTTCCACCCCTTCCCCATACTTCTGATGGGTGAAGAGAAGACTATTCTCCTCGAGGACTGCCGCTACCTACTGCCCTTCGGCTTCGACGGTAGCGCCCTTTAGCCCATATATCCTCCCCCTTAACAGACGCTATGCAGCAACGTCAGCACCGCGGGCCTATGCCCTATATCGAGCGTGACACGAGCTGGATGTACTTCAATAAGCGCATCCTCTTAGAGGCTATGCGCCCCGATCTCCCCCTCCTAGAGCGCTTCAACTACCTCGGGATCTACTCCAACAACCTGGATGAATTCTTCCGTGTGCGCGTCGCCTCACTGCGTCGCCTCATTGACTCTGCGGAAGAGCTCCCCTCAGCCGAGCGCAAGAAAGCGAAGGAGACCCTCCGCACTATCCTCCGACTCAATAGAGAGTACTCCCAGCTCTTCGACGAGACCTTCGCTCAGCTGGTACGCGAGCTCAAGGATGCTCACATCCATATCATCAATGAGCGGGAGCTCACCAGCAGCCAAGAGGAGGAAGTCTTGTCCTTCTTTATGGACAAGATCAATGGCTTCACCAACCCGATCTTCATCAATAGCCCTACCTTCAACCCCGAGCAGCACCTCAAGGAGTCGCTCTATCTGGCAGTCGTCCTATGGCATGATCAGGAGGAGCCTGAGACGGGGCACGAGGTGGCGCTACTTGAGGTGCCCGTGCGCGAGCTTGGTCGCTTCTTCCGTCTGCGTGACGAGGGTGGTGAGAGCTACCTGATGTTCCTTGACGACGTCATCCGCTACTGCCTCCCCTACATCTTCATCGGGCGGGAGTACGTGCAGTACGAGGCCTATACGTTTAAGTTCACCAAGGACGCCGAGTTTGAGATCGAGCAAGACCTCCGCTCAAGTGTCATCGAGAAGGTCTCCCGTGGTGTCAAGCGCCGTAAGCGCGGCGAGACCGTGCGCGTCGTCTACGACCAAGCCCTCTCACCCGAGATCCTGCGCAAGCTCAGCGCTATGGCGGAGCTCAATTTCCGCGACACACGTATCGGCGGAGGACGCTACCACAACATGCGTGACCTGATGGACCTCCCTGACTGCGGACGCAAGGGACTTCGCTTCCCCAAGCAGCCCCCGCTGCAGATGAATGAGTTCCACTACACGCAGAGCATGATTCAGCAGATCATGCAGCAAGACCGCTGCCTGCACTTCCCCTATTACAGCTTCGATCACTTCCTCCGCCTCCTGCAAGAAGCCGCGATCAGCGAGGAGGTCACCGAGATACGCATCTCCCTCTACCGCGTGGCGCAGAACTCCAAGGTCGTCAAGGCGCTGACCACAGCAGCACAGAATGGCAAGCGCGTCACCGCCGTCGTCGAGCTCTTAGCACGCTTCGACGAGCAGTCGAATATCAACTGGGGGAAGAAGATGCAGGACTTCGGTATCAACGTTGTCCTCGGTCATGAGAAGCTGAAGGTCCACTCGAAGCTCGTCTACATCCGCACGAAGCATGGGGGCATCGCCTGCATCGGCTCGGGCAATCTCCACGAGGGTACCGCTCGACTCTATACCGACCTCATGCTGATGACCGCGCACAAGGGCATCGTACACGACGTGATGCAGGTCTTTGACTTCATAGAGCGCCCGTTCATCGCCCCGCACTTCCATCACCTGCTGGTCGCGCCCAACGATATGCGTCAGCCACTCTACAACCTTATTAATAAGGAGATCCGCTTGGCTCGAGCTGGACAGGAGGCCTACATACGCCTCAAGCTCAATCACATCGTCGATGAGAAGATGGTAGCCAAGCTCTACGAAGCCGTGACGGCTGGTGTGCGTGTCGAGCTCTGCCTGAGAGGCAACTGCTCCCTCCTACCTGGTGTACCAGGCTATAGCGAAGGGCTCTTCATCAATGCGATCATCTCACGCTACCTCGAGCACTCCCGCATCTACGTCTTCGGTGGAGGTGGGGAGCCGAAGTACTACATCGGTTCGACCGACTGGATGACGCGCAACCTCGACCGCCGCATCGAAGTCATGACTCCCGTCTACGACCCTGACATACAGCGTGAGCTGGACTTCATCATCTCAGCTGGTCTGAGAGATACCGAGCAGGGCTACTACGTCCAAGGGGAAGCTGTGCGCCCACGTCGCGATGACTTGGGCCCCGATGAAGCCCCCTTCAACTCCCAGCAAGCACTATACAAGTACTACGAAGCAAAGAAGAACAAAGAGAATAATGGGTAAGTCTCACTACGCCGGTATCGACATTGGCTCCAATGCCGTCCGCCTCCTCATCAAGTGCCTCAACGAGCCTGGGAGTGCCGAGCCTCTCTCCAAGGTCCAGCTGGTACGCGTCCCCCTACGCCTCGGTGAAGATGCCTTCGTCGATGGGCGTATATCGAAGAAGAAGGGCAAGCAGCTCGTCAGCCTCATGAAGGCCTACCGCGAGCTGATGGAGATCTACGAAGTCTCTGCCTTCCGTGCCTGCGCTACCTCTGCTATGCGTGATGCAGAGAATGGGGCCGAACTCGTGGAGAAGATCTACGAGAAGACCGACATCCGTATCGAGATCATCGATGGTAGAGAGGAAGCTCGCCTCATCTCTTCCGACCTCATCCGTTCGCTGGCCAGCCAGACCGAGGACACCTTCCTCTACGTCGACGTCGGTGGGGGTAGTACGGAGCTCAACCTCGTACGTGGTGCGGAGCTCATCGAGTCTCGCTCCTTCGATATCGGTACGATCCGACAGCTCAGCGGCAAGGTCCGCGACGAAGAGCGCAACTCCTTCGGTGACTACATCCGCACCCTACGCTCTACCTACGGCACTCTACGCCTTGTCGGTACAGGGGGGAATATCAATAAGCTCCTTCGCCTCGGTGCCCCTTCGGAGCGTGCCAACGTAAACAGCCTCCCTGTCGAGAGCCTCCAGCGTGTCGCCGATGAGCTCCGACAGTATACCCCCGAGCAGCGTATGCAGCTCTTCCGCCTCAAGCCCGACCGTGCTGAGGTCATCGTCCCTGCGGCAGACATCTTCCTCTTAGTCGCCTCGATCACCGAAGCCACGGAGATCATCGTCCCCACGAAGGGACTTGCCGACGGTATCGTCGACTCTGTCTGTCCGATCCTGCCATAGCGCTATCTAAGGCGCATTTTCCACGACGTCCGTCGCCCTCCACGCTCACTACAGCGGGAGGGCGACGGACGTTCTCTATATATAAATAGATATAGGCTTAGTAGCATGGCTAAGTGAAGCAGTACTGGTCACGAAGGCAACCAGTACTGGTAGCACATACTGACCAGTACTGATCCATCACGCGAGCAGTACTGGTCAAGACAGCGACCAGTACTGGTTCATTTTTCACCCTCGTAATCATCTCACTCAAAGTCCCCTACAAAGGCATATCTTCATCCATAAAGAAGCGCCCGAGCGCACCGCGCAAGCTCACCCCTTGAAGCCCTTAGGTTATTTAAATATTTGTCTTAACTTTGCTGTGTCTTACGAGTATACCCGAGGGCATTATGCTGGTGAAGCGCACCAGTCTGGACCCAGGGTAGTAAGGGAAGCCGGTGTGAATCCGGCGCAGTACCCGCTACTGTAAGTCACTCCCTATCTGCAGCTCCCCACGGGGATGATAGATAGGCTCCTCCTATGACGGAAGGACCAATGAGCTCTTCACCGAGCATCTTGGCAGACCTTCGCCACTGAGTACGAAGCTACTTGGGAAGGATCGTAGGAATGAGAAGTTAGGGTGATAAGCCAGGAGACCTGCTCATAAGATCCAATGTGTCAATCTCGGGAATAAGATTGGGAAGACATTGCCATGAGACGCTCCTCCTGATGGTAGCTCTCTCCGATGTGTGCACCTTCTCCTACCCCACCCGACGGATCGCCCGTCAGCGCTGGTAGTGAAGGAAGTCTTTCTGCCCCGCTCTCCGAGACGCGCAGTGGCTTCCAGATATTGAAATGTGTCGTGCGTATCACTTCGCCCACCAGGACGAAGCCGGAGAGAAGGTCACCTCATCAGAATATCCCCCGATAATCTTTTGAACATCCTGCAGCTGTGTGCCCCCTATCGGGTCGTACACAAGCCCGCTTGTGACAAGTAGGACAAGGCTCTACTCTGTCTGGGATCTCTATGGGTCTGGTACTCGCAGGGGTCTTTCTTCATGTTCCTCCAACCTATCCAAAACCGCCCCTGCCCCCCATAGGGCCAGCCAGGGATACCTCGCTGGCTGCACCACCTCGATCCATACGCCGACCATGTTAGGTGCACGGCTCGGTCTAAGGCTCGTCACAACTCCCCTCGGAGAGATGTGACATCAGCTTTGACCGTCGCCGGCCCCAATATCTTGCTTGCCCTGTACGTCTACTCTACCGAAAGAACTGAGAGCAAGAGCAGTCATGCATACTACTTTAGGGTCTATGCGAGGTATCACTACCCATAGTCCCATCCGAATACCATGGAGTCCTTACTCCTCATCCCTTCCGCACCCTCTTCTTAGCATCCGCTTCACGACGGAGGCTACTCACTATGCGCTCTGCAATTGCTTATCTACCGATTTTGCGTTACTTTTGCAACCGACTGCGTATGCCTATGGTGTGCGTTACATGGTCGCCCAGATGGTGGAATGGTAGACACGAGGGACTTAAAATCCCTTGACCAATGGGTTGTGTGGGTTCGAGTCCCACTCTGGGTACAGCCTCTTACAGAAAGCCCCTGCGTAAATCAAAGATTTGCGTAGGGGCTATTCTTGTAGAGGACGATATAGCGGACGAAAAATCTCACAGAGAGAGGTAGTCCAAATGAGGCCTAGCTTCCTTGTAAGCACACCACTAAGTCATGGAGAAGCTTACATATCCACAGTGTGATAGGGAGTATCTCCCCACACACCTATGTATTCATTAGTATAAATCTACCTCCCCCATCATCCTATGCTTGCTGAGTTATTCCTATATTTGCGCTAAGGTTTCGCCTAACCGAAGAGCAACTTCTTATATGAGGTAGCTTGTAAGAGGCTAGGCGATAGCCTTGCATCGAACACTTGCTCGACAAATAATAATACTACCTATTAATAACCACTAACATATTACAGTATGCGGTATATCTACAGCATTATCGGAGCAATACTCTTGCTTATCTGTAGCACGCACAGTGCTTTCTCTCAAAAAGAAACGACTATAACACGGACAATTCTAGGCTGCACGTTAGGGGTATCTACTTTTGATTCAGTTACAGCGATGCTACAAAAAATGGATGCTGAGTTTGAGGCTCTTGAAAGTGCACCACCCAGAGAGAACATATTATTCGTGAGACGAGGTCTAACTTTTACGAATATCCAACCAATGTTCTTCTTTGAGTTCTTCGATAAGAAACTTGCTATGGTCAGGGTTATATTCTACACCAAAGAGGACTCAGAAAGAATAAACAATAATCTAGCCGCCAAATATAAGAATTGGAGAGACTTCAGTCTAATTGAAAAAGAAGGGGGAGCTGCTGAGGACTCCTACACACTCGTTGCACATACATATGCGACTTTAGAAGATGGCATTACCAAGTACTCTATACTGACATACGCTGATAAAGCCCTTCAAGAAAAGAGAATCAAAAACGAGACCGCTGATTTATAGCTTGACTTAGCAATAAAACCCTCGATACTTTCCGATGAGAGCTCCCCTCAGCTATCAATCAGCAGAGAAGAGATAAAGATAAGGTAGCACAAGATCTAAAAAGATATTCTGCAAAATAAGTACCTCACCACATTGACTAGCTCGTAGATGATCTAGCCATTGTGGTGGGGTACTCCTTTTACTCATAGAATATTCTTATGTAGTAGCCTCCTCCTTTAGGAGCTTATCAAAAGCTGGATAAGCTGCTAATTCGATGAAATGTAGTTCTAAAATACATAGCGAGCTTAAACCTATTATTCCAAGAGGCTCCCTTTAAACAAGCGGGATAAGTAGGAGCTTTTTACGGCTTCCGCCCCCGATATATCAATCCTATAAATACACACATAGACATAGACTATCAAACTAAGGGCTCATTATCAGGGTTATCGGGCCTCTCTTGTAGCTGTCTACTCAGCCGTTTGCTCTATCTTTGTTTGAACCGGATTCATCCGACGAAATTATCATTTACATCCCCTCATCGACCCTATGCCGACTGAGTCCCCAAAACCCAATTTCTTCGTACGAGCCTTCCGCCTCTATCGCGATGGCTTCCGAGGATTGACCCCGACAAGCAAGAAGCTTTGGCTCATCATTGCGCTGAAGCTCTTCATCATGTTTGCTATCCTGCGCGCCTTCTTCTTCCCCAACCACGTCAAGCAGCAGGCCAAGGAGCAGCATATCGAGCGATCTGAGTTCGTCGGTGACGAGCTTCTCAATCGCCGTGCGCCAGGCGATACCGTCGCCCGATAACACTCCTTCTCTTCATGCGAGATAAACATATCAAACTCTAATAACTATTTACAATGGATCTAGAATCTTTAGTCTCATGGTCGCGGGCGCAATTCGCCCTGACGGCTATGTATCACTGGCTCTTCGTCCCGCTGACCCTCGGCCTGGGGGTCATCATGTCACTGGCTGAGACGAAGTACTATCGCAGCGGTGATGAATTCTGGAAGAAGTCCACGAAGTTCTGGCAGAAGCTCTTCGGGATTAACTTCGCTATCGGCGTAGCTACGGGGATCATCCTCGAGTTCCAGTTCGGGACCAACTGGTCGAACTACAGCTGGTTCGTCGGTGATATCTTCGGTGCGCCCCTCGCTATCGAAGGGATCCTCGCCTTCTTCATGGAGTCGACGTTCATCGCCGTGATGTTCTTTGGTTGGGGGAAGGTCAGCAAGGGCTTCCACTTAGCCTCCAGCTGGCTCACTATCATCGGGGCTACTATCTCTGCAGTATGGATCCTCATCGCTAACGCTTGGATGCAGAATCCTCAGGGTATGGTCTTCAACCCCGATACGATGCGCAATGAGATGAGTGACTTCTGGGCTGTAGCTCTCTCGCCCACGGCTATCATCAAGTTCCTCCACACAGTTACCTCGTCTTGGACGCTCGGTACGTTCTTCGCACTCGGTATCTGTGCACTCTATCTCCTGCGTAAGCGTAATGTAGAGTTCGCTCGTCGCAACCTCAAGATCATCGCTCCCTTCGGCTTCGTAGCTGCTATGCTGACAGCTATGACGGGTCACAGCTCTGCTGTCGATGTTGCTACGAATCAGCCCATGAAGCTCGCAGCCATGGAGGCTATCTACGACACGGGTAAGTGCACCAGCGAAGGCTGCACGGAGGATGGCGAAGGTGTCGGTCTCGGTGTCATCGGCCTGCTCAACCCCGATAAGCAGCTCCCCGACGATGGCAAGCCCTCACACATCTTCAACATCGAAGCGCCCCGCCTCCTCTCTTACATGGTCGCTGGCACGGGCGCACACTACGTACCTGGTGTGATCAACATCCTCGAAGGTGGCTACCGTCAGCCCGATGGTAAGACCGCCATCTCTACGGAGGAGAAGATGCGCCGTGGTCGTATCGCTATCGATGCTCTCAATGCCTTCCGTGCCGCTCGCAAGGCTGGGGATAGCATCTCCGCTGAGCAGCACCGCACTGTACTGATGGAGAACTTCCCCTACTACGGCTATGGCTACTTCACCAGCAAGTATGAGACGGTCCCCAACATCCCACTGACCTACTACTCCTTCCGTGTCATGGTCGGTCTTGGTGGTGCCTTCCTCCTACTCTTCCTCATCCTGACGTGGTATGCCTACAAGCGTAATGAGAAGCTCGCCTCTACTCGCTGGCTCCTCTGGGCAAGTATCATCCTCACTCCTCTGGCATGGGTAGCAAGTGAAGCAGGCTGGGTCGTCGCCGAAGTGGGTCGTCAGCCCTGGACTATCCAGAACCTCCTGCCCGTCCATGCAGCTATCTCGAAGATCGAAGCTTCGTCGGTGATGATCACCTTCGCACTCTTCTTCCTGCTCTTCACGATCATGCTCGTGGCTGAGATCAACATCATGCGCAAGGCTATCAAGCAGGGCCCTGATCAGCACTAAGCCCCACGAAGTCATCTAATCAAGCTAAGCAAACGATTTATTATGGACTACGCATTCTTCCAAGAATACTGGTGGCTCTTAGTCTCCGTCCTCGGTGCTCTCCTCGTCTTCCTGCTCTTCGTGCAGGGGGGCCAGTCACTCTTCTTCAGCATTGGTAAGGAACAGCTCGACCGCAAGCTCCTCGTGAACTCTATCGGCCGTAAGTGGGAATTCACCTTCACTACGCTGGTCGTCTTCGGCGGTGGCTTCTTCGCCTCCTTCCCCCTCTTCTATTCGACCAGCTTCGGCGGTGCCTACTGGGTGTGGATGCTCATCCTCTTCTGCTTCATCATCCAGGCAGTCTCCTATGAGTATCAGAATAAGAATGGTAATGTGCTCGGTAGCCGCACCTACCAGACGTTCCTCTTCATCAATGGCCTCCTCGCTCCGATCCTCCTCGGTGCCGCTGTATCGACCTTCTTCACGGGCTCAGCCTTCATGGTGAACCGCGATGCTATCGCTGACCTCTCCGGTGCCAGTCAGGTCATCTCCGAGTGGCTCCCCTACAAGGGTATCCAGCTCCACGGCCTCGAGGCAGTGCTCAACATCTGGAATGTCGTCTTCGGCCTTGCCGTCTTCTTCCTCGCACGTACCACGGCGCTCCTCTTCTTCATCAACAACATCGATGATGAGACGATCTACAAGCGCTCACGTGGTGCACTCGCTTGGAACGCCGCTATCTTCCTCATCCTCTTCCTCGCCTACCTCTTCTTCCTTCTTACGAAGCAGGGCTTCGCTTACGATCCTGCTAACCCCGAGGTCACCTATCTCGTGGACTACAAGTACTGGAAGAACCTCATCGAGATGCCCGCAGTCTTTGCGATCTTCTTCATCGGGGTGGTGCTCGTGCTGGCAGGTATCCTGCTGACGCTCCTCAAGGAAGGCTTCCGCAAGGGGATCTGGTTCGAAGGTATCGGTGTCGTCCTCACGGCACTCGCCCTCTTCCTCATCGCTGGGTGGAACAATACCTCCTACTACCCTGCCTACAGCGCAGATATGCCCGAGCTCATCAACCACTCGCTGAATATCCGCAATAGCTCATCGAGCTCCTTCACTCTGAAGGCGATGAGTTTCGTATCGCTACTCATTCCCTTCGTCTTAGCGTACATCGTCTATGCTTGGCGCGCGCTCGACCTGCATAAGATCACGCGCAAGGAGATGCTCGACCCTGACGGACACAACTATTAGTCCGCGGCTCGGGTAGCTACTCGATCTAAAAGAAGCCGTCCCCCAAGCAACTCCGGTTGCTTGGGGGACGGCCTTTATAAGAGCAAGCGACTAAAGGGCAGTCGGGATAGCAGGTGCTGGAACTCCTTCACCCAAGGTCTTCGAGGCGACCTCCACTAAGAGGCGATCATAGAGCCCTAAGCTAAGGAAGGACGACAGCGTCGCTGCTCCCCCTTCGATGAGAAGCGAGAGAATACCCTCTTCATATAAGCGATGAAGCAGTTGCTTCGGCTCGATACGCTCTCCGCTAAGGGGGAGATAGCGCACACCTTCGCGGGGCTGAGGCACGCCAGCTCCCTCGAGGTAAATCACCCACGTTGGGGCAAGGCCATCCGTAAAGAGGCGAAGCGTCGGAGGCAAAGCCAGCTGCGGGTCTAAGACCACACGGATGGGGGACGAGCCGTACCAGAGGCGATTCGTCAGCTGCGGGTCATCAAGTAGAGCCGTCCGATAGCCGACGAGTATAGCATCGTGGTGCATACGCTCGCGATGGATCTCCCGCTGGCGCAGGGGCGTACTGAAGAGGACGGGAGCCTCCGTATTATCCTTCCGTGAGCGATCGATGAAGCCATCGAGGCTCTGCGCCCACTTCAGCGTCACCAGCGGGCGGTGCTGGGTATGCGCTGTGATGAAGGGGGCGTTGAGGCGAAGCGCTTCGTCAGCGAGGACTCCAACAGCGACCTTTACCCCCGCCTGACGGAGGCGCTCCAGTCCGCTACCCGCCACACGAGGGAAGGGGTCAGGGATGGCGACGACGACACGTGGGATGCGCTCTTGGAGGATGAGATCGGCACAGGGAGGAGTCTTCCCATAGTGCGAGCAGGGCTCCAGCGTCACGTAGATCGTTGACTCGGGGAGCAGGTTGCGCTCCTTCACCGAGCGGATAGCCATCACCTCAGCATGAGGTTGTCCACTGCGGTGGTGATAGCCCTCACCGATGATGCGCCCCGAGTGCACGATGACGGCACCGACGACAGGATTGGGAGAAGTATAGCCCGTACCGAGGGCCGCCAGTTCAAGTGCACGGCGCATATAGCGCTCATCATCTGTCATCTGTATTCGTTATATTTGCTTATATGGATACGATACGATCATTCGAGCAGGAGGCTCTGGAGTGTCTCACGGCACTCTACGAGCCCTCGGAAGCGCGGGAGATAGCCCGCCAACTCCTCGAGGAGGTACGAGGCTGTACCCGCACGCAACTACTGCTCTTGAGCAAAGATACGCTTTTATCACCCGCAGAGTGCGCCCGTCTGGAGCACATGCTGCACGACCTCTCCGCAGGAACTCCCCTACAATATGTATTAGGCTATGCTTACTTCGCAGGGCATCGCCTCACGGTCAGCCCTGGGGTACTCATCCCACGCCCCGAGACGGAGGAGCTGATCGAGCTGATCTTACAGCACCCTGAGAGCCGAGCTTCGCAGCGCTTGCTCGACGTCGGTACAGGGAGTGGCTGTATCGCCTATGCCCTCACTGCCGCCCTTCCCAAGGTGAGCCAAAGCGTAGCGCTCGAAGTATCCAGCGAGGCCGCACCTATTGCCGAAGCCAACTTTGAAGCTCTGCGCAAGGCCACGGGTCGCGAAGTCTATCTGTGGAAGCATGATCTCTTTACGCTCCTTGAGGAGCACACTCCCCCGACGCCTCCGCTGGATCTCATCGTAAGTAATCCGCCCTACATCCACCCCGAGGAAGCCGAAGAGATGACGCCTCAAGTCTTACTCCACGAGCCGCACTTAGCCCTCTTTGCCCCCGAAGCCTCCCCCATCGCCTACTATATTGCCTTGGCAGAGCTGGTAGCTCAAGGCTATCTCCGCTCGGGAGGGAATCTGTGGGTCGAGCTGAATCCGCTCTACGCTACGGCGACAGAGGAAGCGATGCTCGAGCGTATCGGGAGGCGACACGCCAAGACCAAGCTCATCCACGACTTGAGTGGGAAGGTTCGCTTCCTTCACCTCACCTATTGCCCCGCCGAATGATCCAGAAGAAGAAAAAGGAGCTTACTCCCGAAGAAGCCTTCTCACGCCTCGCCTCCTACTGTGCCTACGCTGAGCATTCCGCCCAAGAGGTACGCAAGAAGTGTCGAGGCTGGGAGCTCTCCGACGAGGTATGCGACGCCCTCATCGAGCGCTTGGAGAGAGAGGGCTACCTGAACGAGGAGCGCTTTGCCCGAGCCTTCGTGCGAGATAAGTACCGCTTCAACGGCTGGGGGCCGCTTCGCCTGCAGGCCGAGCTCCGCCGTCATCGCATCCCTTCGTGCCTCATCGACGCCGCTATCGAGGAGCTTGAGGAGGAAGAGATGCAGGGCGAAGACCAACTCACCGCCCTCTTGGAGCGCAAGTACCGCTCTCTCCCCGCTGGGCTTGAGCCACACAAGGTCTATGACCGTCTCACACGCTTCGCCCTCTATCGGGGCTATCCCTATGAGGATGTGCGCGAGGCTATCAGCGAACTTCTCTCTGACCTCCACGATGATCTGGGCGACGACTAAGCGCATCGGTGCTTTCCTTACCGACCTCATCTTCCCCCGCACCTGCGCCATCTGTCGGGTGCGTCTCGCCGAGCGCGAGCACTGCGTCTGCATGGAGTGCGCCACGAAGCTCCCTCGCCATGCCCCCACCTTCGTGCATGCCGACGAGCGCCTTCTTGGTTCGCCCCTTATCCGAAGCCTCTCCGCCCCCTTCATCTACCAGCATGCCAATCCCACCTACGACCTCATCATCGCCCTCAAGTACCGAGGCTATGGTGAGGTCGCGGACTTTGTCGTGCGCACCGCCCTCACCGAAGGGCAGCTTGTACCCCAGCCTGGCGACATCGACCTCATCCTCCCCGTCCCGATCGAAGGAACGCGCCTCGAAGCCCGTGGCTACAATCAAGCCGCCCTCCTCGGCGAAGCTCTCGCACGGCACTACGGCGTCCCCTGCTCAGAAGGCTACCTCCTACGCCATCGGGGCAGTCACTCACAGACGGCGCTGGACCGTGACGCACGCCGTGAAAATGCGCAAGCGGCCTTCTACCTCACCGACAAGACGGAGCGCCTACAGGAGCTACGGGGCAAGCGTCTCCTCCTCGTCGATGATCTGGTGACGACGGGCTCCACGCTCCTTGCGCTCACCGACCTCTTGGAGCAGTGCGGCGTCAGCGAAGTCCACATCTTCGTCGCCGCCGTCGCCGTCCGCTAAAAACGAACCAGTACTGCTCACCAATCCAACCAGTACTGGTCCGACTTCGAAGTAGTACTGGTCACATAGGGCAGCCAGTACTGGTTGCATTGGTGAGCAGTACTGGTTCATTTTCCATCCCGCGCCCGCCCCTTATATTCCCCTCATAGATAAGCACTTCCCACAGCACTAAAAGACAGCCCTCAGACGATATAAAAGTCCTGCGCCCATCTCAGCATACTGAGATGGGCGCAGGACTTTTTTCGCTTAAGCTTGCGGGGCAAGCTGCGGGGCTATTCGGCGATGGTCTTCGTCAGATAGAGGTAGACGGGATAGTGGTCACTATAGCCCCCCTGAAAGCGACCCGAGGAGAAGGTGCGGAAGGGATAGCCCTTGAAGTGCCCCGTCTTCTGCGTGAGGAAGTCGGCATTGAAGATATAGCCGTAGTTCCCCGTAGCCTTGTCCTGCTGGAGGTGCAGGCGATCAGCGGGCCCACCGATGAGGTTGGGCGTCACGACGAGGTTGTCAAAGAGATTCCACACATCACGATAAGCGAGCGTGCCACGGCCCGAAGAGTAAAGGGCAGCCATAGGGTTGAAGAGGTCGGTAGGTGCCAGACCTTCTGCCGAAGTCTTGGAGCGCAGGCCGTTGACGACGCTGGGAGAGGTGGGGTCGTCGTTGAAGTCCCCCATGAGGATGACCTTATTATTAGGGTCTGCTGCGAGGAGGGAGTCCGTGACCGATCGCATGACCTCGGCAGCGTACAGACGACGCTTGAGTGAGACCTGCTCGCCACCGACGCGTGAAGGCCAGTGAGCCACGAGGAACGATACGGGTTCGCCGAGCAAGAGCCCATTGACCTCGAGGACGTCACGCGTCTTGATATGCTCCTCCCCTTTGAGGATGACGGGGTGTGGGTGCGCAGAGGTGAGCTGATAGTAGCTGGGACGATAGAAGAGCGCGCAGTCGATACCGCGCTTGTCGGGAGAGTCGAAGTGCACGATCTCGTAGCCAGAGTTCGCCAGCTCGGGTTCCTTCAGAAGATCTTCGAGTACGCCTCTATTCTCGATCTCACAGACCCCGAGGATATCGGGTCCTCGCTTCGAGCCGATCTGGCTGATAGCGTAGGCCATGTTGTGAAGCTTCTGCTTGTACTTGTCGGGCGTCCACTGGTTCTTCCCGTCGGGCAGGAAATCGGCATCGTTGTTCTCCCCGTCGATGGTGTCGAAGAGGTTCTCCAGATTGTAGAAGGCTACCGTGAGGCGCACCTGCTTCTGGGCCTGGAGGGAGCAAAGAGCGAGGAGAAGGGCGAGGGTGAGAGCGGAGATTTTCCTTAGCATAAGCTTGTCGTTTAAGAGGCTATCCGAGATAGATTATGTAATTTAGTCGTGCAAATGTAACAAATCTTGCGCGCTACTTCGTATCTCGGCTTCGAAGATAGGGAGGAAGCTCCAGCACGGATAAACGGCTTACACCTCATAATGACAGGAGCTCCGACGACGGAGCGGGAGGTCTGTACGATCCGCGGAGTGCATGCAAGCGTCATCGATATAATGCGACCGCATGAATAAACTTATTACCGTACTCGCCTGCACCTTGACATTCGCCAGTGTAGGCCTCGGACAGACTACGGGCGAACCTCTGGTCATCGACAGCCAGAGTGGCAAGCCCGTCGCTAAGGTCCACGTCAGCATCTACGGCCCCGTGGCGAAGAAGATGCTCCTCGGACAAGACGCCCGAAGTGTCCTGGCGCTCCTCCCCAAGGGACGATATACACTGACCTTCTCCGCTGAAGGCTACGAGACCAAGCAGGTCGAGCTGGTCAAGCAGGAGAACGAAGCTTCGGGCCTCAAGCAGCTCAAGCTCATTCCACTCCGCGAAGGCGGGAATGCTCGCTACGATGACCTCATCGTCAGCGAAGAGGATGGCAACGAAGCCGCCGGCATGCAAGACCGCGTCACCCTACTCACCTCCTCACGCGACCCCTTCCTCAGCGCTTCGGGCTACGTCTTCAGCACGGCTCGCTTCCGTAACCGTGGCTACGACTCCCAGTACAATGAGCAGATGCTCAACGGCATCGGGATGAACGACCTCAACAGTGGCTACTCAGCTTGGTCCCTCTGGGGCGGTCTCAACGACGTCACCCGCCAGCAGGAGACCTCGCAGTCCTTCGAGCCCATCGCCTCGGGCTTTGGCGCCGTCGGTGTGACTAACAACGTGACGACGCGCCCCTCAATGTTCGGTGCGCAGCATCGCCTCACCTACTCGAATAGCAACCGCACCTATAGCAACCGCTTCGCCTATACCTATGCCTCGGGAGAGCGCAAGGACGGCTGGAGCTTCGCAGCCAGCGTCGCCCGCCGTATCGGCAATGGGCAGTACTCCTACGTCCGTGGACAGTACTATGATGCCTGGAGCTACTTCCTCGGCGTAGAGAAGAAGCTCGACGAGATGAATAGCCTTAGCCTCATCGCCCTCGGTGCTCCTACGCGCCGTGGCGTAGCCAGCGCTACCACGCAGGAGGTATATGACCTCGTCGGCTCGAACTTCTACAACCCCAACATCGGGCGCCAAGGTGGCAAGTGGCGCAATGCTCGTGAGCGTCGCAACCACGAGCCTATCGTCCAGCTCTCGCACTACTTCAGCAATCTGGAGAAGACGCTCAACATCAATACGACCTTCAGCTACCGCTTCGGGAAGAATGCCTATTCATCGCTGAACTGGTACAACGCTCCCGACCCACGTGCGGACTACTACCGCTACCTCCCCTCCTACTTCACGCGCATGGCTGATCCCAATAGTCAGGATGGCGATGCTGCAGCGATCTATGAAGAGCTGTGGAAGTCAGACCCCAACGTCCGCTATATCAATTGGGACCGCCTCTATGAGGTGAATCGTGGGAACCTCACTACGGTGAAGGATGCCTCTGGACGCACCCTCGCTACGGGGCGTAAGGCACTCTATATGATCGAAGACCGCCACACCGACCAGCGTGAATTCGCTTGGGCAACCTCTGCCAACTGGCTTCCCAAGAGCTGGCTCGAGATCACGGGTGGAGCGAACTTCCGCCACAACCGCACGGCGAACTATGCCGAGGTAGGTGACCTCCTCGGTGCGGACTTCGTCTATGACATCGATAAGTTCGCTGAGCGTGACTTCGGTGGTGACGCGACGAAGAGTCAGGTAGACCTACTACACCCCGACCGCATCGTCCAGAAGGGCGACCGCTTCAGCTACGACTACACGGCACAGAGCTACCGCTATCAGATGTGGGCCAATGCGACCTACCACCTCACGCGCCTCGATGCCTATACGGGTATCTCCTATACCCACACGGGTATGCAGCGCGAAGGTCATCAGAAGCGCGGGCTCTTCCCTGACAACTCCTACGGGCTGTCGGACCGCGTGAAGTTCAACGACCTCGGGGTAAAAGCTGGGGCTACCTACAAGCTCAATGGGCACCACTACCTGCAGTCAAACGTAGCATACCTCGAGCAGGCACCCACCTTCCAGAATCTCTTCATCTCGCCTCGTACACGCGATAGCTATATCGAGGATCCCAAGAGCGAGAAGATCTTCTCGGCAGAAGCCTCCTACCTCGTACGCCTTCCCTGGCTGCGCGGACGCGTGACGGCCTTCTACACGCACATCGCAGATCACACCCGCTCGATGAGCTTCTACGATGATAGCCGAGCTTCGTTCTCGAACTACATCATCACCGGCATCGCCACCCGCCACCTCGGGGCAGAAGCTGGCTTCGAAGTGAAGATCAGCCCCACGCTGACAGCCAATGCAGCACTTGCCCTCGGCCAGTATCAGTATGCCAACAACCCCAGCTATATCCAGAGCATCGACAACTCCAACGAGATCGTCGACCGCGACCGCATCTACTGGAAGGGACTGAACGTGAGCGGTACGCCTCAGACGGCTGCTACCCTCGGGCTTACGTACTACTCTCCTTGGTACGCGAACTTCGGGATCAACGCGAACTACTTCGGGCGCAACTTCGTCTCGATGTCGCCTGTCATCCGCACCGACCGCGGGCGCACTTCGCTTGACTACAACTACATTCTCCCCGAGCAGCTGCGTGATGGCTTCACGGTAGACCTCTTCGCGAGCTACTCCTGGCGCATCACCTATGGCACGTACCTGCGCTTCAACCTCTCGGTAAGCAACGTGCTGAACAACCGCAGTCTGCCCAATGGCGGCTACGAACAGCTCCGTATCCGCACGATCCGTGCTACCGACGGGACGCAGCAGCTCTATCGCCCCTTCGATACGAAGCTCTCCTATGTCTACGGGACGACGTTCTTCTTCAATACCACCCTCCAGTTCTAACCCCCTACACGCATAGATCCTATGAATCGTCATGCTATATATGCACTCACCCTCTCGATGCTCATCGGGATAGGGGCTACGAGCTGCACGAAGTACAACGAAGTCGATCCTCCCCGTACCGACCAGAAGAGTACGGACGAGCTCCCTCTGCCCACGCACACCATTAGCCAGCTCAAGGCACTCTACAAGCGTGGGGGTACGCTCATCGACAAGCCCATCGTCATCTCTGCGGTCATCGCCTCGGACGACAGCGAAGGGAACCTCTACAAGTCCTGCTACATCGAGGATGAGACGGGCGGTATGGAGCTTAAGTTTGCCCTCGGCAACCTCAGCTCTGTCTACCCCCAGGGTACGCGAGTACGCCTCCTCTGTCAGGGCCTGCAGCTCGGTGACTACGCTGGGCAGATCAATATCGGATATACCTCCAAGGATGAGAAGTATGAGACAGCCTTCTACCCAGAGCTCCTCGTGCATCGCGTCCTCCTCAAGGAAGGTCACACCGATATCAAGCCCCACGAGCTCACCATCGCGACGCTGAATAAGAAGTACGCAGGTACGCTCGTCAGCCTCAAGGATGTACAGTTCCTCGCCTCTGAGCTGGGTCAGACCTATGCTGATCCGCAGGGCAAGGACAAGAACCGCAATGTGAACCGCACGCTCGTAGACCGCTCTGGCGCACAGCTCATCGTCCGCACGAGCAGCTATGCGAAGTTCGCTGGTCGCACCGTCCCCTCTGGCTCGGGTACGATCACTGCTATCCTCACCTACTTCCGTGACACCCCTCAGCTCCTCATCCTGCGCGAGCAAGATGTCCAGCTCACGGGCGCACGCTTCTAATCACTCCCCTACAGCACTCACCATCTCAACAAATACGATTGACTGATGACAACAAGTAAGATCACGCGCTGGACGCTCCTCTTAGCCTCCTGTGCTACCCTGTCCCTCGCCTCGTGTAAGGACAACGATGACGCCTATGAGCGCCCATCGATCTCGGTCACCCAGCTGACGAAGGACAGCAACGGCAATACCCTCATCGGCAAGGACGAGAGCACGGCCACGCTGCACATCCGCACCAACCGCTCTTGGACGGCTACCACCGCCCTCGACTGGCTGAGCATCAGCCCCGAGTCAGGGGACGCTGGCGAACGTGACGTCACGATCAAGGTCCTCAAGAACGCCTCGGGTGCTACCCGCCAAGGCCAATTCGCCTTCAAGGCTGGCAACGAGACCCTCTACTATACCATCACGCAGGCTGGCGACGGCTCTGCAGTCATCACCCCAGGTAAGGATCAACCTACTCCTAATCTACCCTCGAACCCCACGACAGTAGACGGCGCAGCACTCGCCGCCTTCATCGAGAAGTACGACAAGGGTCAGAGCGTCACGGTAGACGAAGAGACGACCTTCAAGGCCGTCCTCCTCTCCGACATCACGGCGAACAATATGACCAGCCTCAAGAACATCGTCGTGCAGGCTGGCGAAGTCGGTATCACGCTTCGTCTGAATGCCAACGCCTCTAAGGACTGGCGTCCCGGTGCCGTCTTCACCATCAAGACCAAGGGCACGAAGGTCGGCCGCTACCAGGATGGCTCACTGCAGATCGACTATACGGGTCTGAATGATGCTGCCTCTATGGTTACCCCCACGGGCGAAGTAGCGACGATCACACCTAAGGCAGTCACCTTCGCTGATATCTACGCAGGCAAGTACGACAACATCCTCGTGGCTGTTGATGGCGCTCAGTTCAAGACTCCTGGCAAGGAACTCAACCCCAACAAGCCAGCTCAGGGTAAGACGTCTGCAGGGAGCTACTTCAATGCCATCACCGACTGCGTCACGCAGGTTACGGCTGGTGTATCCGACCTCTCAGTAGCTATCTCCTACTACTCGACCTTCAAGACGACGACCGCATCCGATAAGAACGGCCGCATCGTCGGTATCATCCAGCGCTCGGTGACGACGAACAAGACCTCTGGTCAGAGCACCAAGCACTACAACCTCTGGCCTCGTACGGCTGATGACCTCGCTGGTCTGACGGCTGAGCGCTGCACGGAGGGCACGACTCCTACGCCTACACCATCACCCGATCCCACTCCGACGCCTACTCCCACACCTAATCCTCCTGCTACCTCTGGCGATCTGATCATCTCTGCCTACATCGAGGGTCTCGGCAACGAGAAGTACATCCAGATCTCTAACCCCACAGATCAGGAGATCGACCTCAGCACTTACACGCTCCTCGTGAAGAACTTTGGTAAGGACAATAAGGCTACGGAGGGTAAGTTTGCAGAGAGCCGTATCGCTCTGACGGGTAAGCTCGCTGCAGGTGCTTCACTCGTCCTCCGCCACAAGCAGACCACGGTCTATACGGAGGGTACGATCGCAGACTTCAGCTTCAATGGGAATGACCCCGTGGCTCTGCTGAAGGGTACAGTGACCATCGACCAGATCGGTAATGGTATGGAGACGGCTTGGATCGACAGCGACAAGAAGTTCGCTGGTGCCGACATCGTCCTCCACCGTATCGCACCCGTCAAGGCTCCTTCTGCGACCTTCTCCGCTGACCAGTGGGAGCGCGTCCCCATCACGAAGGAGAATCAGGATGCCACCATCAAGTCTTACCTCGGTAAGCGATAGTCCTGCCTCTCTATGCAGAAGACGATTAAATCTCTTCGGATAAAGACCATCCTCATGGGGCTCGCCCTCATGGGGATGGCTTTCTCCAGCTGTACCACCGAGCGTGGTGACCACCCCGTTCGCACCTCCGACCGCCTCCAGCTCTCCCTCCCGGGCTCTTCGACCGACAAGATCAAGAGCGTGCCCAAGGAAGGCTCGAACTTCTACATCAAGCTCCGTGCGGCCTCCGACTGGACGCTTACCGTCACACCCGAGGACGCAGCCTCATGGATTGAGCTCGAGCGAAGCAAGGGGAATGAGACATCCAGCACCTCGGTCTCCGTCTCAGTAAACCAGAACTTCGGCGCCTCCCGCTCAGCGCAGATCATCGCGACCTCGGCGGGCGTTCGTGACACCCTCGTCATCAGCCAGCAGGGTACGGGTGAGGTCACCCCTACGCCATCACCCATCCCCTCCCCTACGGGTGAGTATATCCTCGGTGATGCGACGATGCTCGAGGTACCCGCACTCCATGGTGGTAGTCAGAACTACTTCGTCACGCACCGCGCTGGTGGTATCGTGAACTACTCCCTCGAGTATGACACCGATAAGCGTCACCCACGCTTCGTCTGCTTCACCTTCGACAACACGAACTCAGCTCAAGCGGTCAAGCGTAGCGATGCCTGGCAATGGGATCCCTATGTCCCCAAGCAGTTCTCTACGGAGAACCTCTTCCGAGGGAGTGGGTACGACCGTGGTCACATGGTAGCTTCCTCTGACCGCCTGTTCAGTGCCGAGGCCAATAGACAGACCTTCTACTACACGAATATGAGTCCTCAGCTCGGTGACCTCAACCAGAAATTCTGGATGGAGCTCGAGCAGAAGGTCCAGGCATGGGGTCGTAACTCCCAGCTCCGTGACGTCCTCTACGTCGCCAAGGGCGGGACGATCCGTGATGATCAGGTCGAGAGCAAGAAGGTCCGTGGCGTCATCGTCGTACCTAAGTACTATTGGATGGCTCTCGTCATGAAGAAGGGCTCTACCTACCACGGCATCGGCTTCTTGGTCGAGCACCGCTTCTATGCAGCGAAGACCTCCATGCGCAGCGTCGCCCTCTCTATCGACGAGCTGGAGACCAAGCTGGGGATGGATCTCTTCCACAACTTCCCCGATGACATCGAGCAGCAGTTCGAGGCAGAATCCCCCGCTACGCCTGCTACACTCAGCTACTGGCCTGGGCTCTAAAGCAAGCCTTTAGCTCCATTCTCTACCGACACCCGTCGACTGCTCCTGCGGTCGGCGGGTGTCGCCTTTTATACGAAGGGGAACGTGTAGCTTGGTGCAGGAGGCGTAGCAAGCCCTATTGGGTTGTGAGCAATCCTATATTAGATTGTTGCTCCGCGTAGGGATAAAAGCTGTGGACGAGTGGCAGATAAGTTTGGGCTACGTACGTGGCTCTAATATCTACGTACGTGGATATTTGGATTTACGTGCCTGGTCTTTAAAACTACGTGCATAGATACGGAAAAGCCACTACGAGAGGGCGCTTTTTTCTTCACGAGAATAGCACTTTTCCCTCCGCTGAATAAGAGGAATACTCGCGATAAGGCGAAGGGCGTGCGTATCTCTTCAGAGGGGCATATCGGGGAGCTGGGCGTACGATGCCTTAGCAGAATAACTGCTCAACAGTCTCACATTGGTTTGTAAGCAATCCTATATTGGTTCGTGCGCGAACCAATATAGGTTCATACTATCGACCAATATAGGTTCGCTCGCAGACCAATATAGGTTCACCCAGCGACCAATATTGGTCGATACCACCCCTCTATGATATCGGAGAAAAGCCCACTACTAAAGGGCTTGTCAAAGCCCGCTCTTGGCAGTATCAAGAAAAGACCTACCTTTGTCCGTAGAGCAACTCAAAGGGGTGCTGGCGTAGGACACGGGTCCACGCTGTGCTGAGATTATACCCGAAGACCTGATCCAGATAATGCTGGCGTAGGCAGAGAGTGGAGGCGATATCCCGCCGCTCATCCTCTAAGATCTTCCGTTACTCGCGCTGTGATTGAGCCCATCGGCTCGTCATAGTTCCCCAGAGAGTGTCTGCCCCCTTGCGGTAGTAGGCTCGCTGGAGGTGTGTCGTCACTTCGCACTTCCTCATCACACCATGACGATAGAGTTACTTACGATGAAGATCCTGATCAACGGAGCTCCCACCACGCTCCCCCATGTATGCACGATCCCCGAAGCTCTTGCCTTCGCAGCGATCGACCTACCACCTCGCTCGGCTATCGCCGTCAATGAGCGTCTGGTACCCCGCACAGCCTTAGCCACCTACCAGCTCGAGGAGGGCGACACCCTTCTCCTCATCCGACCGACCTTCGGAGGCTAAGCCCTACCCTTCCCACGACAAAGCACATTCCCCTACTATTATGAAGATCAAAGATGTCCTTACTCACGGCCCACTCATCGGCTCGGAGAAGATCTATGTACCAGGCCAGCTCTTCCCCGAGCTACGTGTCGGCATGCGACGCATCGCCCTCTCCGACACCTACCATGAGGATGGGAGCCGTACCCCCAATGCCCCTGTCGTCGTCTACGACACAGGTGGCCCGTATACCGATAGCGCCTATCGGGTAGACCTCGAGGCGGGCTTACCACGCCTACGCGAGCCGTGGATCGACCGCCGAGACGATACGACCCGTAGCGAAGAGCTCGGCAGTGAATACACCCGCTCACGCCTCCAGCAGCGTGCCCTCGATGGCCTGCGCTACCGTCATATCTCCCTCCACCCACGAGTAGCGAAGGAGCAGTGTGTCACCCAGCGCTACTATGCCAGCCAAGGTATCATCACCGAGGAGATGGAGTACGTGGCGATACGTGAGAACCAGCTCATCGACCAGGCCAAGGAGCGTCACGCTATGACAGGCGACCCTCTGGGCGCAGAGATCCCCCCATACGTGACCCCAGAATTTGTCCGTGAAGAGATCGCCCGAGGGCGTGCCATCATCCCAGCCAACATCAACCACCCCGAGCTCGAGCCCATGATCATCGGGCGCAACTTCCTCTGTAAGGTCAATGCCAACATCGGCAACTCTGCCGTCACCAGCAGCATCGCCGAGGAGGTAGAGAAGGCCGTTTGGGCTACCCGCTGGGGTGCTGACACCGTGATGGATCTCTCGACTGGGCGTCACATCCACGAGACGCGCGAGTGGATCATCCGCAATAGTCCCGTGCCCATCGGTACCGTCCCCCTCTACCAAGCACTGGAGAAGGTCCACGGCAAGGCCTACGACCTCAGCTGGGAGATCTATCGCGATACCCTCATCGAGCAGGCGGAGCAGGGTGTCGACTACTTCACCATCCATGCAGGGCTACGCAAGGAGCACATCCCGCTGACCCTCAAGCGCCTTACGGGTATCGTCAGCCGCGGTGGGGCGATCATGGCGGGCTGGTGCACCGAGCACGACGAGGAGAGCTTCCTCTACACCCACTTCGAGGAGATCTGTGAGATAGCTGCCCGCTACGATGTCTCTCTATCCCTCGGCGATGGCCTGCGTCCAGGTTGTATCCATGATGCTAACGATGCAGCACAGATGGCAGAGCTGAAGACTCTCGGCGAACTCAACCGTATCGCTGCTCGCTACCATGTGCAGGTGATGATCGAGGGCCCTGGGCACATCCCTATGCACCTCATCCCAGAGAACATGACGCGCGAACTCCTCGACTGCGACGAAGCCCCCTTCTACACCCTCGGCCCGCTGGTCTCCGACATCGGTGCTGGCTACGACCACATCACGGGGGCTATCGGTGCCTCGATCATCGGGCATCAAGGCACTGCTATGCTCTGCTACGTCACGCAGAAGGAGCACCTCGGCCTCCCCGAGCGCAATGACGTCCGTGAGGGAGTCGTGACCTATAAGCTCGCAGCCCATGCCGCAGACCTCGCGAAGGGACACCCGACAGCTTACCTGCGTGACTATGCGATGAGTAAGGCGCGATTTGAATTCCGCTGGAGAGACCAGTTCCATCTGGCACTCGACCCCGAGCGTGCTCAGGAGTTCCACGACGAGACGCTCCCCGATGAGGAGCACAAGGAGAAGCACTTCTGCTCGATGTGTGGCGAGCACTTCTGCTCGATGCGTGCAAACCGCTCCTTCCGTCAAGTGCTACAGTCACGCTCTGCTGTCCCCTCCGAAGGACTTGCGCTCAGCACCGAGGCCCCATGTAGCCACCATAGATAGCCCTTATGCTGTCCCAGCAGATCATCGCCATCACACCGCCCGCGCTCGGTGATACAGGCGAAGCCCTGCGCATCGCTCACCTCCTCCGTCTCGGCGTCTGGCGCGTACATATACGCAAGCCCGACGCCACGGTAGAGGAAATTGAGGCACTCATCCGCTCTATCCCTCGAGAGCTCCGCAGTCGCTGCGTCCTCTCACATCACATCGCGCTGGTGAGACGCTGGGGGCTCGGCGGTGTGCACCTCTCCGTAGCCGACTGGAGCACACTCCGTGAGCGCCCGACGGACGCCCTTCGCCCCGAGCAGATCGTCGGTGTCAGTTGCCACAGCGTAGCGGAGCTGGAGCGCCTACCCTTCCGTCCCGACTACGCCTATGTGAGCCCCGTCGCAGCGAGCATCAGTAAGCCTGGTTATGGGGCTGAAAGCCCGTGGACGCCCGAGCTGAGGCGAGCCATCACGGCACGCATCCCTTTCCCTCTCATCGCTCTGGGCGGTGTCGAAGAGGCAAATGCCCAAGGCTTCATCGAAGAGGGCTTCGCTGGTGTCGCACTCTTAGGGTACTTCGCAAGTCAGCAGCTCTATGAGCTCTCCGAGCGTGTACAGAAGTTATGCGCCCCGACACTCCTCCTATGTGGGGGCATCGACCCGACGGCAGAGGCAGGGCTCACAGCGGATATGCAGCATGCCGCACGCTTAGGAGTACGCACCTATAGCCTCGTGACGGCACTCACCTGTCAGGATGCCGTAGCCTTCACCCGCCTCACGGCAGTTGCTGACACAGACCTCATCGAGGCCGTACGTGCTCTTCGTAGGCAGTCGCCCCCGCAGGTAGCTAAGATCGGGCTCATCGCTTCGCTCCACCAGCTACTCCTCCTCGTCCGTGAGATCCGTGCGCTCTTCCCGGCCTGTCGCATCGTCTGGGATCCGATACTACGCACCAGCTCGGGCGCAGACCTCCTCCCCGATGCCAGCCGTGAAAGCCTCCTTGAGGTGGCAGAGCTGGTAGACATCATCCTCCCCAATCACTATGAGTCCCGCCAGCTCTTCGGGGAGAGCATACCACACGAATGGATAGAGCGTACTGCGACTACTGTCATCGCGAAGTCCGCCTCCTCTACGAAGGAGGATATCACCGACAGGGCCTATCTGCCCGATGGTCTGCTCATCGAGAGCACCGCACCACGCCTCGGAGAAGACCGCCATGGCACGGGCTGTCTCTATGCTACAACGCTGTGTACTGCCTTAGCTCGGGGCGAAGACTACCAAGAGGCACTCCACGCAGCCCAGCGTGCGACGATGCACTACCGCCTTGGGCGAGGGCTGGGAGCTCCCGTAAGACGCTTACCACTCGGCCGACGGATGTTCGTCACGCACGCTACCACCACAGCGGAGACCCTCGAGCAGACCGACCTCGTTCTTCGTCTGGGCTTAGCAGATATCGTGGAGCTACGCATGAAGGACGCCCCGTGGGAGACCTTCCTTCATACCGCGCGCGAGACCTTAGCTCTCTGTCATGCCTACGGCGTCCCCCTACTCATCAATGACCGAGTAGATATTGCGCTCCTCACGGGTGCCGATGGCGTGCATCTCGGACAGAGAGATATATCTCCGACGGAGGCCCGACGTCTCTTAGGCGACTATGCTCTCATTGGTCTGACGTGCAACAGCGCCGAAGACCTCGCCACGGCACGCACGCTCCCCATCGACTACGTGGGCATCGGCCCCTTCCGCTTCACCTCGACGAAGAAGAAGCTCGCCCCCATCTTGGGACTTGAGGGCTATCGTGCTCTCCAGCTCCACTCCTTCCCCCTCCCTGCTTATGCCATCGGCAGCGTGTCCCCCGAGGATATCCCCGACCTATATGCCCTCGGGCTCTACGGTGTCGCTATGAGTAGTAGCCTCATCTATGCCGCCCGCCTCGCTGCGGACGACCGACCTTAATACACCTGACCACTATGCTTACCATAGCAGACAAGACCTTCCATTCGCGACTCTTCCTCGGTACGGGGAAGTTCGCCTCCCCCGCCCTCATGACTCGTGCTGTCGAAGCCTCGGGGACCGAACTCGTCACCCTCGCACTCAAGCGTGTCGAGCTCCAGCATGCCGACAGCGATGACCTCGTGGCTCCCCTCGCCAGCCCTCACATCCAGCTCCTCCCGAATACCAGCGGGGCGAAAACGGCAGAAGAAGCCATCCTAGCCGCCGAACTGGGACGCGAAGCCCTTGAGACGAACTGGCTCAAGCTCGAGGTGCACCCCGACCCTCGCTACCTGATGCCCGACCCCATCGAGACGCTACGTGCCGCCGAGGAGCTGGTGAAGCGGGGCTTCATCGTCCTACCCTATGTGCAGGCAGACCCCGTACTCTGCAAGCGCCTCGAGGAGATAGGCTGCGCCACCGTCATGCCCCTGGCAGCACCCATCGGCACGAATCGCGGGCTGGACACCCGTGCCCTCCTACGTATCATCATCGCCGAGAGTACCGTCCCCGTCGTCATCGATGCGGGCATAGGTAGCCCGAGCCACGCCGCCGAATGTATGGAGATGGGTGCTGATGCCGTACTCGTCAATACAGCTATCGCCACAGCACAAGACCCCATAGCTATGGCGCGCGCCTTCCGTCTCGGGGTCGAAGCAGGTCGCATGGCCTACGAGGCTAAGCTCGCCCCACAGAGTCACGAAGCGGTAGCCTCCTCACCTCTCACCGCCTTCCTCTTCACGCCCGAGCCATGACCACCGGCACGACGGCCTATGATGTGCTACGGGCCTATGACTTCGACACCCTACAGAGGGAGATTTATAGCAAGACGGCAGCGGACGTCCAGCGCGCCCTCTCTACACCACACCGCACGATAGCGGACTTCATGGCACTCGTCTCACCTGCTGCCGTTCCCTACCTCGAGGAGATGGCACGCGAGGCGCACCGCCTCACCGTAGAGCGCTTTGGCCATACGATCCAGCTCTATATCCCGCTCTACCTATCTAATGTATGCTCCAATAGCTGCGTCTACTGCGGATTCAGCGTGGAGAACAAGATCCGACGTCGCCAGCTGACGCTCTCCGAGATCGACCGTGAGGTAGAGGCCATCAAGGCCTTGGGCTTCCGCCATCTTCTGCTCGTCAGTGGCGAAGACCTTCGCGCCAGCTCATGGAGGTACTATCTGCAGGTCGTCGAGCATATCCGCCCGCACTTCGCCCAGCTCAGCCTCGAGGTCCAGCCCCTCACGACCGAGCAATATACCGCCCTCCACGAGGCGGGGGTAGACTATGTCTGCGTCTATCAGGAGACCTACCACGAAGCACACTACCCCAGCTACCACCCCCGAGGGAAGAAGGCCGACTACCGCTACCGTCTTGAGACGCCCGATCGTATCGCCCAAGCAGGTATCGAGAAGATTGGGCTCGGTGCCCTCTTAGGGCTCGAGGATTGGCGCACCGACAGCACCTTCACCGCCCTGCATCTCTGCTACCTCCGTCAGCGCTACCGCCAGACCCGCTACTCTATCTCCCTACCTCGCCTTCGCCCCGCAGTGGGGGCTTATGAGCCCTCCTCACCCATTGACGACCTCGGTATCACGCAGCTCATCTTGGCCTTCCGTCTCCTTGATCCGCATGTGGAGATCTCCCTCTCGACGCGTGAATCAGCCTCCTTCCGTGATCACGTTCTTCCCTTGGGTATCACGAGTATGAGTGCTGGGAGCCACACCGAGCCCGGGGGCTATGCGGAGAGCAGCGAAGATCTGGAGCAGTTCGTCATCAACGACAGCCGTACTCCCGCGGAGTTCGCCGCCCACCTACGTAGCGCAGGCTATGAGCCGGTATGGAAGGACTGGGATAGTTGGCTCTGACCTCCCAGCCCCTTAAAAGCACGACTCCAAGTAATGGACACGACTGAGATAGACAACCTCAAGATCCGCTACGCCCGACAGATGTGCCTCCCCGAAGTCGGGGAAGAGGGGCAGATGCGCCTTACCGAGAAGCGGGTAGCCATCATCGGAGCAGGAGGGCTGGGCTCAGCTCTCCTGCCCCTCCTCGTGGGAGCGGGGGTCGGGCATCTCACACTATGCGATGACGATAGTATCTCAGTGAGTAACCTCCCCCGTCAGACGCTCTACACCACGCACGAGGTAGGTAGGAGCAAGGCGCAGTGCGCTGCCGAGCGACTCCGCGCAGCCAATCCCCACTGCGACATCACGGCCTACAGTGAGCGCCTCACCGAGGCGAATGCCACCCGCCTCATCGGGGAGGTCGACCTTCTCATCGACGCTACCGACAACGAAGCGACACGCCTTCTCCTCGATCACTATGCCTCAGAGCACCAGATCCCGTGGCTCTATGCCTCGCTCGAGGGGTGGTGCGGACAGCTTGCACTCTTCCTCCCCGACTCACCCTCACGCTACCGAGATCTCTTCCCCGAGGGAGCTGAGGGAGACGCCCCAAGCCCCACACAAGCCCCCTTCCCCGTGATGGCGACCACTCCTGCCGTCATCGGCTCTATCGCCGCTGCCGAAGCCCTCAAGCTCCTGCTGGGCCTTCCCTCTCCCCTCACCGAAGGCCTCCTCCTCGTAGATAGCCTTCAGCTCTCCTTCCAGCTCATCCACCGCTAAGCCACCTATCGGCCTAAAAAGCAGCAAGCACCACAAAGGGACAGAGCGACTTAGCCCGCTATCTACATGCATCTATGCAAGTAGATAGCGGGCTTCAATAGTACCCTCGATTTTGAACCAGTACTGGTCACTCAATCGAGCAGTACTGGTCGGACTTCGGACCAGTACTGGTACACACCACCAAGCAGTACTGGTCAACTCAGCGACCAGTACTGGTTCATTTTACCCCCCCCCACTATGAATAGCTTGGAGCTTCCCTTCTATAAGGGCTGTCATTTATGAGAACCATAGAGAGCTTGGATGAGAATACGCTACCTAAAAATTCGGCACACACCACTTTGTATCTAATAATTATGTAGCTTTGTGGCTGATAGTAGATCATATTATTTCCTTGTGATACAAAAGTGAATTCATGAGGTATCTGGAAGAACACCGACACACCCTCAGCTTTGACAAGCGAATGCGATAGCTATCTCCCCGCCTTTGGTTGTGGACGATAGCTCCCTTTGTCATGGCTCTACATTATATAATATAGCGTCACTGTTCCTCACCTCGGGGACAGCAAGCAATGAGCGATCCCCCCAGCCGTAGGCAGTGAGGTGGTCGCTCGTCTCTCTTTACCACAGAATACAGACAAGTATAAATTATTCAAACACCTATACAATTAATTGAACGAATGAGGAAAAGTACATTACTCCTCCTCACCCTGCTCCTGGGGTTCCTGCCTGCGCTCGCGCAGCAGGTGGTGACGGGCACCGTCGTCACCGCCCCCGACAACGAGGCCGCCATCGGAGCCTCGATCATCGTCAAGGAACATAGCAAGGTGGGGACAACCGTGGGGCTGGATGGCAGCTTCAAGATCACGGTACCCGCAGGCTCTAAGACCCTGCGCATCTCCTACATTGGTTACCTCACCCAAGAGGTGCCTATCAAGGACAAGATGAAGATCACACTCGAGCCCTCAGAGAAGACGCTGGACAAGGTCGTCGTCACGGGGCTCACCAAGGTAGACAAGCGCCTCTTCACGGGAGCCTCCGCTAAGCTCGGCGGCGACAAAGCCAAGCTGGACGGGGTACCCGACGCAGCCCGCGCTCTCGAAGGTCGCGCCGCAGGGGTCTCCGCATAAAAGTAATGGGGGTGAATGTAATCGACTGATTACTAATAAAAAGCAGAATATATAATCTGATAAGGTGAACGACTAAGAAACGAGCGAGTTTCTTTCCCTTTCTTTATTCTGCAAAGTCTCAAAGAACTCTCTGTTTGATGTTGCAAAGATAGCGATATAATTCATATAAGCAAAGTATTTACGTTGTTTTTTCAATGAAAATCAACCTTAGACATTTCTAATTCTATAAAATCGCCATTTTAAGGTATTGCATATATCTATGAACAATGGTAATTTTGCAAAATGATAATCAAAAGAATTCTTTTAATCTTCATCATTCTACTTCTGCTGTTTCCCACTGCTAATGCTACTATTTTGAATTTAGTTGTGGGTGATACTATATACCCTACTCGAAAACATGTTTCTTCATTACATAAAACGATAGAACTCGATGAAGTTCAAGTTATTGGACAGCGGAAATTGTTTTCCATAAGAAAAGACACCACGTTTATCAATACTGATTGCCTTCGAGTAAGGAAAGGTGCTAACTTGGAAGACTTAATCAGGAATATTCCGGGCATGGAATACGACAAGGCGAACAGGCAACTATCATTCAAAGGAAAGCCATTGAACGGCGTAAACATCAATGGCGAGACCTTTATGGGCAACGACATTATCGCAGCGTTGGAGAATATGCCAACCGATGCAGTGGAACTACTGAAACTGTATGACATGCTCAGCGCATTGGAGAAAATGACGGGAGTAGATGATGGTGCCGACAATTATGTGCTGGACATCAAGACCAAATCTACCTACAATGGCAGCCTGACAGGAACACTAACGGCTGAACACGGCAATCGCGACAGACGCAGGGATGAGGTACAGGGCAATCTATTCAATGCCGATGGCGAAAACACCTCGCTGACTTTGCGCTCTGACAATCTTAGTAATATGAACATTGGGGGAAACAATTTCCAAAACATATTGTCGGGCAATATCGTGAAGAAATTTGGTAAGAAAATTACGCTCAATGCAAGCCTCTCACTCAATGCCTTCCACAATGGAAGCGAGAATCATGACTATGATGAGCAATATCTTTCATCGGGAACAAAATATCGGGAATCAATGCTGCTTTCCTTGAGCAAGAATCACAGTAATGCCGCAAACATAAATCTGCAGTATAACATAGACAAAAAGACTTTGCTGAATATAAGTGCAAATGGAAACTTCGGACGGTCAGACAACCTGACTGACAACACAACATACCTATATGAGCGCAATACGGCTGCGGACACGCTGACCTCGGGAACGCTGCGAAATAACACAAAAAGCAATGGAAAGAATTACCATGTATCTGCCGACCTCACACGGCGGATTGGCAAGGCTGGGGCATCATTTACCGTGAAGGCGACACTTGGCGGTAACTCGAATGAAACTAATAATACCAGCCTTTCACTGACGAAATTCCACCACCTGCGCAACGCTGTGGGCGGAGATTCACTACTGTTGCGCAATCTTTGCCAACAACTGCCCACCCTGCGCAACGAAAGCAGAATATCATTGCAATATACCCATCCTTTTGGCAAACAGTTGAAATTGCAGACAGGGTACGGACTGCATCACGAAGAGGATAGAAACACAAGCAACACTTACGACTATACTATACCGAATAGACCATACATAGATAGCCTAAGTTATGAGAACACACTATCTATATGTGGGCAGGAACTCACCCTGAGAATGGATTATAAGGGTAAGCAATGGAAGATAAACAGTGGCATTGATGTAGACCACCCGACTTTGAACTACGAAGGATGAAATTTTTCAGGGACAACTTCCAGCAT
>ERZ772961.38-NODE-38-length-74345-cov-13.764706_pt1 | contig 74345 bp, 64 predicted proteins | sample MGYA00580677_ERZ772961 | MGnify/ENA primary metagenome ERZ772961 (study PRJEB29015, sample SAMEA2738088) | human oral metagenome | biome: human oral; feature: human-associated habitat; material: saliva | place: China | collected 2227 ... | reverse complement strand
TTACTTTATCGTGTTATTCAATTTTCAATGTGCTTTTCGTACTTTTGACAGTTTCTGTTAAGGCGCAACCCCTAACAGCCGGGACTATTCCCGGACACTTCCATTACAGAACGTGCGCAGACTATATGTCAATCTGAACCACTCTAACACAACTTTCACGAGTGTTCAGACCAAATATTTTTCTTCCGTCATTAGCTTACGGCTTTACTCACCGATAAATTATCGGCTTAGTGTTAATTCACTCCCCCATCAGGGGATAGTCGTTGGAGGTTATCCATATCTTTATTTAAGACTTAGGATATTCCTACCGAGACTTACCCTTGTTTGTATTGACTTAGCACCAACGTTTTCTAATAGTCACTATTTTAATTACTAGACACTAATCGGCTTTTATTTCAGCTTTACAACCGTCTGCTTTGTGTAAGCTACTAGATTGTATCAATATCCTGTTTCTTCTTTCTGCTTTCGCTACCATCACGCTTGGACTTTCATCCTACGTTGTGGCAAACAGGCCTTAAGGTATTTCCTCGGTTTAACTTTTGTAATGATACACACCTCTTACGAGATGTGCAGGGCTTTCTAATTGTCATAGTTACTCAAATATAGAAAATCAAGAAATTTTTCATAAATTTTCTACATTTGTATAAACTGCTAGTTTACCCTTTCTATTTTTCTAAAATTATAAAAGAAAAAAGAAAACCTAAGTTTTCTTTTCAATAATCTTTATTGGATTTTATTAATCATCATCTTCAAAAAGATACATCAATTCCGGATATTGTGGAATCGTATCAAACTTGATTTGTTCTTTGATGAAATTATCCGATGATTTATTGTCGATTTTCAGACATTCTGAAATAACAGTTTCGACAATCATTCTAGATTGCCTGCGGATTTCTGAGATCCAAACCTTCTGACTTTCACTTAAAAATAAGTTTTCTAGCAATGGTTTTAAATCAAAATCATCATCAAAGCGATGTGACAATAATTTAATCTCCATCATCTGAGCATAAAGTTTAATTAATTCAACATCACCTGGTTTGATTTCATCAGTGAAACATAAAAACTCGTAATTATCATCAGTTCTTAAAATTAAGGCGTTGTTATATACTGTAATTTCACCATCCCCAAAACTATCATCTCTATGTTTTGCAACTTTAAAAGTTTTATTTTTAACATCAAAAGTGATTTTAAAATAAACACTTGAAAAAGGTACGTAATTTGAAAAATGAATCCAAGATGTTAACGGGTGGGTCGAAAGCGCCTTGTTATTCACGATGTTAGTCAAAATCTTAGAAAATTGATAAATTCGGTTATGCAATGTTCCTTCGGCACTAGTAAATAAACCAATCAATTTGAGTGCAACTTCCTCGTCATAAAAACTAAGAATAGCCTTGAGAGCTTTTAGAGTTTCAGGAGTTGATATAACCTTGTCATCTTTAAAAACAGTAGAGAATCGAAGATTGTCCATCACCCGACTAAACAAATATACAAAAAAGAAGAAGTTATACTTATCTTCAAATTGTTCAGAGACGCTCAACAGGTGATCAAACTTCTTGAAAAGTTTTGAACGTTCAATATCATCTCCAATGTTATAGTCGTTAATCAAAGCTTCTGACATCAATCTTTTAACTTCGACAACCATCTCTTCAGAGATAATTAAATTATCAAACAGTTCCTCCGGTGATTTTGAATCAATATATTCGAACATCTGCTTGTAATTAGATCGATATCTTTTTAACCAGTCATTAGAAATGCCTGTCTTTTGTACCATTTATTTCCTTCTTTCTATCTGAATTTGATTCAGAATAATTTTATTTTCTTAAATTATATTATAACATCGAAAAATCTATTTATCAAATTTCAGAAAACTATAATTTTTTAAAAAAACAACTGAATTTATTTCAGTAGGAAGAAGGAAATAAAATGAATAAAAAATTAGCCGAAATGTCATTATTAAAACTCGAAAACTTTGAAAAAGAAGTTGAATTTAAGGAATTATTAGTATCATCTCTAAAAGAACGATTTTTAAGTGGATGTAACTTTATTTATGTCGAAAATTTCGTTCGTATAGATTTAGGTTTAAATGAGGAGCTCATCTATAAAGTGGAAGAGTTCGAGGAAACTTTAAAAGACCCATTTTTCAAAAAGATCCTTTTTGAAACTAAGGAATTGGATGAGGATTCTCGAGACATTTTCTACTCGATTATTTTTGCAATTGTTCTTCTATCAGAAGAGCTGTTCAATCGTAATCTAGATAAAGATGATGAATCGCTTAAAGATCCTGAATTAATCAAAGAAAAAATTTTAAACAAAATTTTAGAATTGTACAAAAGGGATGAGTTAGAGTCTTCTTTATCTATCTTTGATACAGAAATTGAAGAAACTATAAACTACATTGTTGAAAATATTTTAGAATATTCCGGAGAGGAACCATCAGACTATGATTATTCAGGAGAAGATCCTTTCCCTGTAAACTTCGTGGCTGGAATGTTTGATATTTTAACTGTTTATACTGTTTTAAAAACAAATAAAGAGTTAGGAGAACAAGTGGCCTTTTCTTATACCGGTTATAATCTTGAAACCGGATGGGATAATTCAATTGAATTTAATTTCAGCAAGATTAACCCACCGACGCCATTTGGAGTCTATTCTGATGTTAATAAACAACCTGCTTTTGGATTAAATCAAAAGAAATTGGCAGGAAAGTATTTTCAGTTCGCAATGTTAAGTTTAATTTTTTCTAAATGTGAACCTGAAAGTTACGGATATCGTAAAGTTCAGGAAGCAACAGAAAGATTCCTTTCTGATGAATATTTGTTATCATTTTTAATTGATAATGTAAAAAAATATCAACAATCAGATTTTGAATCGTAATTCCAATTATCACAAACAAAAGGTCAGGTAACTTTCCTTTTGTTTTTTTGTAAAAAAAGATGAATTTATAAAAATTAAAAAGCAGGATTATTCCTGCTTCAATTATTACAGATTGTATTTTTGGTTATGCCAGTTAAGAATCTGACTGTATCCTGGAAGTCTTGAGTGAAATGCAGCTGAATAGACATCTTCGTTTACACCTGCTGGAAGTACCATATTTGATACCACAATTTCTTTTGATTTTTCAGAAAAAAGATCAACCCAAAAATCCGAGCTTTCTAGCAAAATGTCCTTAATTGATTTAAAATTATTATTTAATAGGCTGACTGATAAATTAAATAATTGACCAATCGTGCGCACCTTTTCTTCATCTAAATTTTCAAAAGAATACAGGGAGTTTCGGAGTTGGCGATTGCTAAATTCCAATACTAACTGACGATCCTCATAAAAGGGTTGGCGAGAACTGGCAATTTTAGCCTTTTCACACCAAATTAATTGATTCCAATCTTTATTGTAAAAGATAATCTGTCTAGAAAACAACCCATCCAACTTGATATGAAGGTGGCTTACAATAATTTCCATTGAATAAATATCTTTTGAATAGTTATTGTAAATCAATTGTTTTTCAACCAAATCTACTAAAGATTTAATTTTTGATCGCAATAGGATGTGCTCATCTTTATCCACAAATGTCTCAATAAAATTTAGAGCCACTTCTTCGGAAAAAATTTTTAAAATATTATTAATATTCTTAATCAATCGTGATTTGAAAAAGAAACCAGTCATTGACTCTTTGTAAAATTTGTATTCTTTTTCAATTTCACCTATTAATAAAATTGAAAATCCCAAAAATCCAATAGGATCTACCGTCGTTTGGGATACTTCTAATAGTTTTAATGCTGCAATTTTAGGATCGAATCCCAAACTAATCATCCTGACCGTTGAAGAAGAATTGATGTTATGAACAGAGAAGGAGTTAATAATATCGGGCTCCATAATTTTAGGAACTGAATCCCAAACGAGGATACCTCGGATGATATCATCCGGTGATTTTTGCCCAAAGAACTCCATCATCTTTTCAACATCCCTCTTGTATTCAGAACTCCAATCTGTAACAGTTCCAGTTGTTTGTACCATTAAATTTCCTTCTTTCCGAGTTTTAATACTCTTTTTATTTTATTAATTATAAAAACTAAAAAACGAGGATATTAATATCCTCGTTAACTAATCTTTTTGATTAGAGTTTCGTAATATTCTTCTAGATCTTCAAAACCGAACATTCCCTTTTTTCTTTCGAGGAATCCGCCATTCATTCTCTTGTTAAAGTAGATGAACTTTTTCGGATCATTTTCTCCAAACTTCAAATATTCAATAAATTCGTCGTCGTCAACCTTAAAATCAAATTTAGGGTTATTTTTTTTAGAAAAGAAAACCCAAAAATCAATCAGTTTACTTGTCAGCTCTGGCCAAATAGAAGACTCACAGGCGTCATCCCCTAACCTAAACTTGACACTTTTGAATTTAGATAGTAAATCGAATGCCATTTCAACTGGTACATCAAAGAATGTATCTGATTCTGGAATATCACCATCAAAATAATACACCGAAGGTGAGAATTTAAATTTTTCATCCCAGCTAACTAGCATAGTTGGGGTCGAGGAGTCTAGCACGACTGTAACATCAAAAGAAGATAATTTTTCTTCTGGAACGTACTCCAGCATTTCACCCACAAAACCACCAACAAACAGACTGTTAATATCGAACCATTCAAGCACCAATTTGGTATTTGCCATCATAATATCATCCAGCTCTTTAGGATAATCCATACCAAAGGTTTTGTAAACCTTGTGTGATGGCAAAACTAAATGCGCATAAAAACTGTTAAACCACTGTTTTTTAACCTTGCTATCCACGGAAGGGAATAGGGAGTTGTAAGAATCTTTCTTTTCTGGATTGATATCTTTATTCTGATGGATAATTTTTTCCTTGAATTTATCTAACATAGCAATCGCCGCTTCTTCAGAAATTTCATTGTATTGCTTGTAAAGAAACATACGACTAGTAAGTTCTCGGTGATCATCGCAATAAAACGATTCAAAAAACAAATCGGAGACATCTTTGGACAATGATTTTTTGAAAGAAAATTCTTTGCGATCAAAAATATCATCAAACCCAAAATAATCAAAATCCTGATTAAATAATTCAACTAAGATATTATTCCAGGCCTTTTTCTGATAAATCTTGTCAAAGATACAAAACGGGTATTCACCCCTAGCGATTGATCTATGTGGTTTTGGTTTCAATGTTGGGGTTAGCTCTGAAATTAAATCAGAAACGAACTTATTAAATCGCTCCAATGTAACTTCGATTCCGTTCTGTATTGAGTAATTGTTTTGACCAAGCTTCTGAACATTCCAAAATGATAATTTTACTGTTTTTAACGTTACTCCAAAAATAGGAGCCGTAGAGACTGTACCATCTTCTAAGTTTAGATAGATGATGGACTTCTTATCCGTTTTGTACTTGCCAGATTCTAAATCAGTTAAAAAATTCTCTGAATTTACATAAGATATAGCTTTCTTTAAATTTTCCAACCAATAAGGTCGTTTGTCATTGGTATCTTTAACCATTAACATTCCTTCTTTCTTTATTTTTTATTTCTTAAATTATAACAAAAAGGAGATGATAACATCTCCTTAATTTATTAAAGATCTTCGATCATCTTAGCTAGATTTGTTGCAGCTTGTAATTCACGATCTGTGATTATCACATCAAAATCGTTTATTAAAATTTGCTTCCAGCTCTTCAAGAAATAATGCGGATCTTTCAAGTTGTGATGTAAGTATTCTAAAAACTTAGGGCAATTGAAACCAATTTTAAAATTGTCTAAAATATAGCCCTGATCATCAGTGATATATTCGAGAATTTTGATGAGTCCAATTGCGGTACTTCCCCAACTCTTTGGTTTCAAATTTTCATCATCTACAACAAGTTTAAAAGATTTAAAATCTGAAATCATAACCGCCACTTCAAATTGGTCTGCCTGAGCAATAAGTTCGTGTGGTTTTTCCTTTTTGGAAATAAATTTATCGATGTAACCAAACCCATTAAGTCCTTTTTGAGTATCGTTATTCAAAAATGTTGTCCCTGGTTTCGACTTAATCGTCAGAGAAATATCCAATTCTGAAACAACAGAAGGAGATACGTTGTTTTTTAGCTCGTGATAAAAGAATTTTAAAACTTTAGGATTTAAATCGTAGTATTCAAAAATTGCAGTGGTTGCATTTTTGATATAGAGATCTAAATCTTGAGGGTAATTTATATTATTTTTGGAATAAATTTTATAAGCAGGGAATAAAATCTCTTCGTAAAATACATTAAATGAATAATCGTTGTAATACATTTCTTTTAATTGATTATAATCAGGAACTTTATCTAATCCAAAGTATAACGATCCTTTCATAATCTCTTTTGTTATCTCATCTTCTAAACTTACAAGTTTAGCTTTGTGATTAGAAAATCTATCACACATCTTATCCAAATCATCTAGAGAATATGTTGATAATTCTGCTCTAAAAATTTCAGTTAAAATTTCATCTGAATTTGTAATAGAAAAATTATTTAAATCAACAATCCTATCAACTTTAACTTTTCCAAGGTAACACCGATCATACACCAATTTAATTGAAATATGCTTAATAATATCCTTTTGCTCTTCTTTGTTAAAAAGAAACCAGGGTAGGGATCCGGTAGTTAATCGTTTGATTCTATCCGGCGCATTATTAGCCCAGTTTGGACAGCTTCTGTTAAACAAAAACTCCTTTGAGAATTTATTAAAACGCTCCCTGGTTCCAGCAATAGATTCGATAGATTGCGGATTCGTCATACCAAGTTGTGAAATATTTCCACAAGTAATTTTTACGGTTTTCAAGGTGGTTCCGGGAATAGCTCTATCAACTACAAGTCCACGTTCCAAATCAACATAAATATAGTTGTTTTCTTTATCAAAATTGTAATGATTGTACAATAGGTCTTCCACAAATTTATCAGAATTGATATAGTTGTGAACTTTTTTAAAGTTGACCATCCAATTGATTGAATCAAAATTTTGGTTTTTAATAACCATTTTACTTGCCTTCTTTCTAATTTTTTATTTTCTTAAATTATAACAGATTTTAAATTATTTCTCAAATTGATCAAGAGGCTACTTCATCTATTATAATTTTAGAAATAAATTTATTCTGGATATATTCCAGTAGAAAGAAGGTTACTGTGGTTATTACAGCTAATAAAATTGCAAACGAAACGAAAACAATTTCGAAAGAAGTTGGAACTCGTGATGTCTCAACTGGTCTAAAAAAACTTCAAGATTTCTACGATCTTGCTGTTGCGGACGAAAATGTCGTAAAGGATTTTGTTCGAGATAACTTTTTCAAAAATAATACTGTTTCAAATTTACAGAAACTACAAGCTCAAGAAAAACAAAGAAAATTACAACTTTTTAAAGCTGATTTTGGTGTTGATGTAGAAGAGTTTTTTGAAAAATTAGAATCAGATTTGGCGGTAACGCAAAAAATGATTTTATTCTTAAAAGGTTCATCAGGTCTAAAACTGTTAAAGGACGCTGAAATTGTAGATTTTAAAAGCAATTTTGGTTATACTCGTTATCGTCTAAAAAATCCTGTTTTAAACATTGACTGGAATGATCAATACAATATTTTCGCACTATTAGCAAAAGAATTTGGCAAGGATTTAGCGGATGATATTGTTGATATTTCTTCTAAAATTTCAGAAAATATTGTTTTAAACAATATTGGACGATGGAAAACACCCAACAAGTCAGAAGAACTTAGATATTTTGATGAATCAATTCGTTCACACATTTCTGAATTGTTAAAGGCTGTTATTTCAAAAGATTCATCTGTTGCACGAAAGGTTTACTTGAATCTTTCTAAGAATAAATTGATTCTTATTCAGGAACGTCATAATGTTTTAGGCAAAGATGAACAAAAGGACGATGTTGTTCTGATTGTTGATATCAAAAATGAAGGTTTAGCTCAACGAACCTACAGCAAGGCAATTCGCACTGGTGAGTCGGATGAGTTATTCTTAGTAATCACTAAACGAATCGTCAGTGGAATTAAATCTAAGATTAAAAATCTAGCTTCAAAGAAATTAACTTTGAAACAGGTTCAAAAAGACATTGTTCCTCTAGAAATGTTGAGCGACGAACAAATCATTTCTAGCGACTTGATGAATTATCGAACAATGGATCTTTTGTATCTATGTAAACACGTGAAGGACAAAAAACAAATTTCACGACTAGTAGAGGTTATTGCAAAAGAAATTAGAAATAATTAAAAAAGAAAGAAGGTAAAAATGGTTACAAAAGAAATTGCAGATGTTAAATTCTCCGCTGGATTTTTGTCTCTTAAAAATTACACGAAAAAAATGATTGAAAATCCAGAAGAAGTACGGTCTTATATTGAGAACGGTTTGTTCGACAAAAGCATTGAACAATATTTAACAGAAAACGAGATTAAAATCAAATTTTGGATTGAAGATTTTAAGAAACTTACCGGCATTGATACAACAAGTATTTTTGATCATTTTAAACTAAACTTAGATAAGTCTATGGAAGCAATTAATCTTTTTGAAGATTATTCTCATTTTGGATTTTTTAAAGCCTACGATGAAAGTAGCATTGTAGTAGATCAATATATTTACGAAGTTGATAATACACACAAGGTAGGTGTTTATTTGAAAGATATTAAGTTTGATTTATCAACCGAGATCTTTTCAAATAGAAAATTAATTGATATCGTTGGTAGAACTATGTTCCTTGAGCTTGCAGAGCTACAGAAGCAATACTTGCTCAAAACGAAAATTTTTGTAAACCTCAACAAAGATGGTGTTGTCGAAAAATATTTACTCCGGAATGCGGTTCTTTACAATTCTGACCATCGAAACATTGTTCTGGAAATTCTGAATCTTGTGTTGTTATGGTCGAGTGACGGTATGAACAAATCAATTTATTATTCAATCAATAATAACAAATTAGAAACTGAACTTAGCGGTACTGAAGATCTGATTCTTTTAACAAATTTAAGTAAATCTGAAAAATACAAACTTGAATTTTTGAAAGCTGTTTACAACAAGAACGAAAAGAATTTCTTCGATTATTTAAATTCTCGTATTCTAACTTCGTTAAAAATACGAACTAAAAATATTCTAAATAATAAGCTGACACTCAAGAAGGTTAAAAGTGGTGACATTCCACTAAGTTTATTAACGGACAATCAAATTCTAGATTCCTTTAGATTTGATTATCTGAAGGTTTCTGAATTGGGAGAAATATCATCCCTAACTTGTGATGATAAACAATTCAATCGAATGATGGAATTGCTTGAACGTTTCATTGAAGATCTTTGATAGAGAGTGGAGTTTTTTACTCCACTTTTTATTTTGTTTTTTTAGATGTGTTTTTCTTTTATAATTTAAGAAAATAAATAAGCTGTAATAGCTTTAGAAAGAAGGTATACGATGGTTATTTCATCAAATGTATTGAAAGATACTAAAAAAAACCGTCACTATCACTCAGGAGATCGGAACTCGTGACATTTCTTCCGGTTTGGAAAAGTTAAAATCCTTACAGAAAAAAATCACGGATAATCCAGTGCTCCTATCTGAATTTATTTCAGAAAATTTGGATCGAATCTACAACTTTGAAGATTTAAAATCTAGACGAGAGAAATATAATAATTCAGTAATCGCAAACAACAAATCATATTACGATATCAATACAAAACCTATTGTTGATTTTTTTGTAAAAAATATTGATATTGCCGTTAAAGTATCCGATTTGTTAAAAAAGGGTAAGCTGCCAATTGTTATTGATAGAGAAAAAACTAGATTTAATATCTCTTTGGTTGAAGGATCGTACCACGAAAATCAATATTCTGCAACAATCATAGATTTACATCTTATTGAGTCTGAGTCATACAATGAGTTCCTCTATTTGATTGGTGAAGAAAATATGGATATTTACAAAGAACTTATCTTTTCAATAATTAAAGAAAAGACTCTTCACGGTTATTACTTGAACAACGGTTGCATTCCGGAAAATACTATTTCCGTATTAGATGGATTTGGAAAACAAGAACTTTTGGATTTTACTGAGTGTGCAACTAAGTTCTATGAGGAACCATTTATGAAGATTTATTTTTCTTTTAAAGATGATTGGTTTTTATTTGAAGAACCTAAATTTTCAGAAGCTGTATTGCTTGTCGATATTAAGGAAAGTTCTATGCTGAAACGTATCTTTTCAGAATCTGTATTTAATACTGATAAGTATATTTTTTACAACTTTGTAGAAAAGCGTATTCTTAGCGGTTTAAAAACAAAGATTAAAAATTTATCTAAAAATAAATTAACACTAAGACAGGTTCTAAAAAAAGAAGTGAGTTTGGCGCTGTTGAGTGATGAACAAATTAAAGAATCACTACCAGAAGGTTTAAATATCTACTTTTTTAAAGACTTAAAGAATGCAGTCAATGATGAGCTTCAAATTGCCAGAGTGTTCAATGCGATAGAAAGCAAAATGTTAGATTTCCAAAAGGAAATTTTAGAAGATGATAAAAAGAAAGAAGGTTCACAATGACAGAAATTTTAACAAAGGAAATCGGCACCAATCAAATCGCCACCTCCTTCAACAAGGTGAAAGAGTATTACTTATTTTCAAAAGAAAATAAAGAGTCTATTTTAAAATCAGTAAAAGACGAATTTTTCGATGGATATTCTTTCCAAGATGTTAAAGACTATTATAAGAATATGGCTGACGAGAAAGTAGAAGAAATCAGGGAAAATTATGGATTCGACATTACAAATGTTCGTGATTATATCATTAACAATCCTGGTGTTGTTGAGAAAGTTAGATCCTTTTTTTCTTATGGTACATTAACTATTGATCCAAGCACGGTAATTACGGGTTCTTTTAAACTAACAGAAAACCCTTACCAAAGCGATTATCGTATGGTTGAAATTATCGACTTTGAATACGATATTGATACTCTAATCGATAGCGGAATAGAGAGATTTATTCCTCTTGAAGTATTAAAAAGTATTCTTGGATTTTTTAAGGCGTACTACCTGGCTACTGGTATTCAAATTAATAAAGATGATGTCAATGATGTCGAAAAAATAATTGAAAGAATCACATCTTCTTGGTCGGCAAAGAATGCACTTTATAGCCTTAACAATATTATTTGTGGTGTATCTAGCGAGCGAGTCTATAAGCAGAAAGTTTATTTTTCTTTACTAAAGAACAAACTTGTTTTTTCTAAAACAAATTGTGAAGACTTGTTGTTAATTGCAGAGTTTAAAACTTCTGCTTCCGGATTTAGTTTATTCAAAGATTGTGTCAAAAAAGATGATATGACTGAGTTTTACGATTATGTTGTTAAACGAATTATTTCAGGCCTTAAACGACAAACATCAAAAACTATTTCTTACAATCAATACCCACTTGCTTCAGCAGTAAAAGGGTATGTTCCAATTTGTCTATATACAGATGAAGAGATTTTATCTAGAATTTCTCATTTCAACATTAACGACATCAAGTCGATAATCAAAAACACAAGTGATCCTGATCAGGTTAAACGACTGATTAAACTTTGGCAGGATTCAATGATTTAATTTTATAAATAGGGGTTACACCCTATTTTCTTTTTGTTCTAAAAACCATTCCACAATCTGCTATAATTTAAGAAAATGATCTGACTGTAATAGTCACAGAAAGAAGGTACTAATGAAAAATACGAAAGATTGCTCCGTTGGGGCAAAAAAGTTGCAAGATTTTTGTAGACAAATCGAATTAGACGATAATGTTATCAATAAGTTTTTAGATAAACACTTTTATCAAAGTGTTTGTGGCTCTGACTTTGATGGATTGCACGAACGTTTTATTGAAGAAAAGGGACGAATTGTTAATAAATATAAGGATCAATTTGGCTTTGATATAAACAACATTATCAACCTATTCAAAAATCATAGTTTTTATAAGTCAATTTTGGAAATGGATGTTGCGAAGGGAAATTTTAGGGTAACAACTCTTCGTGAAAAAATACATAAATCTATAATGCTTGGTGATTTTAAGATCTTGAACAAAAACTCGGGTGAAAAACCGTCTGGTTTAGAAATTTATTCAGCTGATTTTTCAAACATTGAATTTGCGCCAGGATGTTCTGATGAAAATTTCAAGGAGTTTAGCACTTTATGTTACGAACTCAAGACTTTTCTCAACAGAGACTTTAAAGATTTTATATTGAGAACTCCACTTAGATCTATGATTAACGGAAAACAAGCATACGCATACGGAAACGAAGTCCCACTTAGTCAACATTATTCTATTGTGAAGAATTGCTTAACCGGATTGGTTTTTGAATTGATTAACGATGTTTTAAGTTTGGTGAACCGGATTCAAGGAAAGGGAAAGAGATTATTTTATTCAATTTCTGAAAATTGTCTAACATTTGATTCTTCAAAAAAATCTCTATTTTTTATCGGAAAACTGGAATCCGATTACTTTACTAAGCTAGCAATTTTTGAAAACAAAAAAGAAATATCTTTTCATTCAAAAAAAAATACCATTAAAAAACTTTTTTCTCGTGCTGTTTTTAAGTCTATCGAGGAAGGGTTTACGCTCAGTCAAGTTAAGAGTAATTTGGTCCCCTTGTCATTGTTAACCGACGAGGAAATCCGGGATTCACTAAAAGACTTTTTCACAATTAAGGAACTATCAAGAATAAAAGAAAATACAGAGGAAAAATCTGAGTTTTCAAGATTGATGAAAATCCTAGAAGAAGTTTGTTAAAATAATAAAATGGTGGATTTTTCCACCGTTTTTTGTTATAATATATTTAAACAGTTAAAAAGAAAAAACAAGAAAGAAGGTGTGTAATGGTTATTACATCAAACGCAAAAAACAAAGAAAAGACTAAAACTTTAAATAAGGTTATCGAGCAAGAGGCTTTTTCTGAAGGTTTCACCCTTCTAAAAAACTTTTGTAAAAAATCAACAGATAATCCTAAAATTATTTCAGATTTTGTAACTGAATTTGCTTCAGAAAATATTACTAAAAATATCCACAGAAGTCTTAGTGAAAATAATATCAAAACAATTAAAAGGTTTCGTAAATTAGGATTTGATCCACTTGAACTTATGCAGCTATTGACGTGTTCCAAGGGTACTTATCATTTTTGGCGTAAAGAAAAATCTTTATTAAGTGATATGATAAGCGCCTTAAGAACCGAATTTACTGCGATGGAATTATCATCTGAATCCGAATTATCAAGAGTTGAAGTTGATGGTTTTAAATTTGTAAAAATCGAGTCCGCCAAGTTTTACCTATCTACTTCTAGTGGAGGTAAAAAAAGAAAATTTACAGATATTTCTTCAAAATTAGAGGACGAAGTTGTGGATCGATTTGAAGAATTATTGAGTGAATTGATTGCTTGTTATCTAAAAGAAAATCCTTACGCAAAATTTGAAATGCCTGATAGAACAAAGGTTAAAGTTCCTTATTCCAGTTCAAGTAAAAGCGTTTACGAGTCTTCTGATCTAGAAGTTGCCAGATGGCATATCTGTAGCTTTTTAAATAAATTCTTTGTTGATTTAAAAAAGGTGGAAGTAAATCTGAGTAAGAAAGATCCGCAAACTGTATTTTTAGCTCTGAAACAAGGGAAGTTGACTTCTGAGATTGACGACAAAGATGATTATCTGAAGTTATTCACCTTCGATTTCAAAGACCTTCAAAATGTAAAATTATTGGAGGATTACTCTTGGAAAGGAGAGGAAAATATCATTATTGAATCACTTATTTCAATTTTAACCGACAATCTAAAAAAATTAACAAGTGATTTATTAACAAACGAGTATTCCTTGGAAAACGTATTGAACAAAGAAATCCCACTATCGATTTTGAGCGACTATCAAATCAATAAATCTTTAGAAAATAAGGAGGATATCAACATTTACAAGTTGACACTCTTGCGAGAATCATCATCATCTCCAGAGCAATTTTCACGATTTATGAATATTTTAGAAAAATTTATTCAAGATAAATTCCTGGAATAATTTAAGAGTGCAGACTGCACTCTTTTTGTTTTAGGTCTTGTTTTTTATCTGTTATAATTTAAGAAAAAAATAAATATAGAAAGAAGGGAAACGATGGTAATTACAAAAGAAGAAAAGTCGGATCGTGAAATTCGTCTGATTGGCAGCCGAGACCGTTTAAAGGAATCTACTCAGGAAATTGTAGGGTCTTTTAAAGGTATTTGCGAAAACAAAGAGAAGTTTGACGAACTTGTCAATGATTTACTCGCAAAATCAAAGCAGTATATGTTATATTCTTCACAAAAAGAACAAATAAAAAGAAAGTATCAACTTGAGAAAGTTTACGCTAAAAATGGAAAATTCGATAGTTTTATTGACTTTTTATTTGATAATTACAGATTGTTGTATACAAAATTACAATCGCCAATCAGAGAAATTGTTGATATTGTATCATACGATGATATTGAAATAGAAGATTTATCACTAAATTCTATTGAAGAAGAATATATGAATAGCAAAGGTGAACACTTTAGAGAGTATCTTTCAAAACTTGATGTTAAATTAGATGAAGTAAAATTGAAATTTACAGATTCATTTTCTGATATTTTACCTAAAAATCTACTATTTGATCTTAAGTGTTACATCGAGCAAGAGATGAGAAATTATTCCACCGAAATTGTAGTTAGAAGGAGTATTATCTGCGACAATGGAAACAAGCCACTAGATAATGATTCCATTTTAGGAAAAATAAAAAAACAAGTTGAAGATTCTTTATATACTGATATTGAATTTGAGATTGAAAATATTCTGACATTGGCGGATGTGAGTTTTTCTCCAATTGAAATAAACTATCTATTTGAAAAAAAATGTTTTGTTTTGGATTTTTATAGATATCGAAAAGAAGAACCTGATCCTTTTGTTGAAAAAGAATATTTTAATAAAGTAAGATGTGGTTTGATAAAAATCGATGACGATTTAAAATACGAACTTATAGATAGAATATCTGAAAGAAAAAATAGCAACGAGCTTCTATTTGAAAATTTCAAGGGTAATATTGCTGAAATCGTAGAAAGATTAACCTTGGATAATAATCTCTTGAATTTCACCAGTGTGTTGATTGGTGATATCCCAATATTTATGCTGCCAGATGAAAATATCAAAGGTGAAGTTCGAAATCATTCCTATAAAGATTTAAAAGATATCAAAAAAATAGCAATGAGTATTGAACCAAACCAGTGGAATCGGGTCTGGGGTGTTATTGGCGAATCTCTATAAAGTTAAAAGGGAGAATTATCTCCCTTTTTCTTATATAATTTTAGAAATAAAATATTACCTGGAATTATTCCAGTAGAAAGAAGGCGTGCTATGGTATTAAATGCACAGGAAAAATCAAAAGAAAGGGTTTTGGAGAAGATTATAGCTCAAGAACAGTTTTCCGATGGTTTTAAAAGTTTGAGAGATTTTTTCAATAAATCTAAAGAAACTGACGAAATTGCTGCTTTTGTTGAAGAAGTTTTAATTGCAAATTATGCTGATCTCAAAAAGACACGATCAAAAAATGGAACTAAAAATATTCCTTTCATTGAACGTGGTAAAAAATTAATCGGTTACGATTTTACTGATTTTATGATTCAAACTCTTATTGAGAGCAATAGTGATGATAAATTCATTGTGGGTTATCGATTAGATAAAGAGCTGCTTTCAAAAGTTAGAACTTCACGAACAGAAGCAAGGCTTAACAATTCTAGTATTCACTTTGACGAAACAAAAAAAACATTCCAAATAAAATCTTTCAAGGATAGTGGCGGGATTCCAAAAATTGATGAATCGGACTATCAGAATCCGTTTTCGAAAGATACAAATTACGTCAGCAATATCCGAAAATTATTTTTACTTTTCTTGAAAGAAAATAATAACAATTTTCCTCTCGATACTTACAATTCAAATATTTACATTTCTTTTGAGTTGATGGACTTGTTTGTTAATGGTCAAGAGTCTGTTTATGTTGGTTTTAACAGAAAAGCACCACGTGAAGATTTTCTAAGTGAAGCCGTCGATCATAACTTTAAGATTTTCTTATTTCAATTTTACAAAAATTTAGAAAAATTTCACAAAAATAATGTAGATGAAATTAAAGTTTATCTAGCTCTAAATCAACAAAAGCTAACATTAGATCGTGGTGTTGATGATGATTACATCCTAATATCAAGTATTAATAAAGCCGAAGTTGGTTACCGAAACCTTTTGGCTGGTTATATTTGGAAGAATGAATCTATTAATAAACTCAAAAACTTTTTTGTAAACAGAATTTATTCTGATTTCGAAAATTATTTGAGTAAAATTTTAGAATCAAATTACAATCTTGAACACGTACTCAAAAAAGAAGTTCCTTTAAGCATTCTAAGCGATTCTCAGATTAAAGAATCAATTAAAAACGGTTATGCCGGAGTTCGTAAACTTGATTTTGATATTCTCAAAGAAATTAAGTATAACTGTCACGATCCAAAACAATTTTCAAGACTGATGAACTTGATAGAAGAACACTTATAACAAAAGAGACTCTAGTGGTTTCTTTTTTGATTTTTGATTGCAAAAATGTTATAATATTAATAGAAAATAAAAAATAGAAAGAAGGTAAAAAATGGTTATTTCAAAGCTAGATAAGAAAGATAAGGAAGTATTAACTGTAATTGGTACAGACAACTTCTCTGATGGTTTTAGAGAAATGAGAGACTCTCTTCTGGAAATAAAACAGAATAAAGATAATTTTCTCCAATTATTAGAGGAAGTAAACTTTGAAAATTACAGAAAAAGTTTTCTTGATAAATTAGAGAAATCTTCAGAAGAGTTTTTTAAAAATAAATTAAAAAAATATAAGGATGATATTTACTCTATTTACGATTTTTTTGGAAAAAACTATAAAATAACAAGTAAGAAAAATGGTTTTGAGGGAAGTAGCATTGAAGATCTTGAAATATCAGATTTCAACATAACAAAAACAATGCAGAAAACTTCTGGGAACTCCAGCCATTTGTTTGTTGGTAATCAAAAAGGATATTCCACAAAAGTTGAGGTTGAAACGGTTTATTTTAAGGTTAATGTAAAAAATATCAAATTTGATTCTGAATTTGAAAAAAATATCCCAGAAGATATACTTGAAAATTTTTATAAAGTATTATTAAATTACCTAAGAAACTACAATTTGTACGGCCACTTGATAAAAAAAATTGAGTCTAATGACCCTGTTTTATTAAGAAATATCGATAAGATTAATAATCAAAAAGTATTTGACAATACAGTTCGAGAAATTAAAAATTTCGTTAACGATATCCTGTATCAAAGCACGAAATTCCAAACAAAAATGATTAGTGTTATCTACGATTTTGATGATAAGGGATTTAAAATCTTAGATTCTGATAATACAAAAAATTACAAAAACAGGATGTTCTTTGGCCACATCGGAAATCACGAGCGGCACAAGGCACAATTTGTAAATGCTTTATTTGATGAAGTTGAGATGAAAAATTTCTCCGACAAACTTTACAACGATTTTATTAAAATGGCGGAGAATAAAATTAGTAAAACTTTAACAAGTAAGAAAATGATGTCTCTTTCTGAAGTTGTAAAGAAGAACATTCCGGTAAACCTTTTAAGTGACCAGCAAATTTTAGAATCTCTGCGGTCAACACAATCCTTGTTTGATATTGCTCTAATCAAAGACAGTATCACAGACGAAAAACAATGGGCTCGTGTTTTGAATGTTATTGACGGTTATTTAAATTCAATAAAATAAAAGTGAGATAAACCTCTCACTTTTTCTGTTATAATTTAAGAAAATAAAATATCTGGAATTGTTCCAGTAGAAAGAAGGTAGTTGATGGTTATATCAAAAGTTGATGAAAAAGAAAAAACATCAGTCGTTGAATTGACTGTTGGTTGTGATAATTTTACTTCAATTTTTAAAGAGTTAAAAGACTCTCTGAAACAATTAAAGGATAGTGATCCTCACGACGTGTTCAAACTTATTGATAAAGAAAGTTATAAAACAATAAAAGAAAACAACGGAAATTCTATTATTGATTGGAAAATTTACGATACTGATATTAATAAAGAAAATAGGATTTTGTTTACAAAGCCGTATTCATCTTTAGTTAAAAATAAGCAGTTTGATGGGTTTTACATCTACTATTCCTTGGAAGACAAACAGTTTCATCTAGCGACTAACCTCTCTGGAGTTGAAGATAAAATTGTTTGTTTTGAAAAGATCTTAGATACTAAAACCGGACAGTCGGATATTATCGGATTCAACAGTACCAAAGAAAGACGCAACAAATTACTAAAAAAAATCTACGAAAAAACTGTAAAGCGGATTGAGTCGACCCTTACAAAAATGATTTCCGATGATACATATTTAACGATGGCAAAAGTAGAATCTAAAAAGATTCCCGCTGAAATGTTATCTGATGAACAAATCAAACGATATTTTTACTATGGTAGAAAACTCGGAAAATTGTGGGATTTTAAATCCAAAGTATCTCCTGATCAGTGGAACAGAATTATTCTTTTGATAAATAAAATTTAAGGGGAGATGAACTTCTCCCTTTTATAATTGAAGAAAAATAACAAACTGTAATAGTTTTAGAAAGAAGGTTGTGAATGGTTTTAAATAGTAAAGATTTAAACGAAAAGGGAAATTATGGGTATGATCGTAACTTTTCTTGGGCAAACAATGCGTTAAAGTCTTATCGAAAGGAATTAGAAGATGATGAGAGTATCTTGAAATCTTTTTTGAAAGAGAATATTGATATTCAAGAAGTAATACGTGATTTTGAGGAGGATAAGGCTGAATTTTTAGTCGAAAATTATTACGAAAGAGGAGAACCATCACCTGAATTTATTGAAAAATTTGAAAGATTTTTACGAGTGATCGGTGATGATATTAAGTCTTTCTATATCTTCTCAAAAACTGTTGCTTCTACATATTATGAGGGATTACTCCCTTTACTAGTTTGGGATCCCTCGAAATCAAAATTTGAAATTAAGAATAATCTTTCCGGGTTAATGAATAAAAACACCGAGCTTGAGGTGGCCGAATATGTAAGTTATATACTGAACAGCTTTTTTGATGAAAGTATCTTTTCAGAAGAAGAGGTTGATAAAAGTAGAATAAATTGCATTTTCAATATTATTAGTGATATACACTTTCTTTTGTTCAGAACAAGAGTTACAAGTTTTAAACTTGACTTCTCCTTTGATGATTTAAAGTTGATAGTTTCAGATTACAACAATTTTAAAAGTAATACCATCTATATCAATGATTTCATCGACCAAGAAGAAAAGCCTGTTTTTGATGTTATGATTGCAAAATGTCTTTTTTTAGAAGAAGTTGATGAGGATGGCTTATTCCACTTTTTCTCAGAGCAAATAAAAGATCTTTTCGATAAATTCCTGGTGGATATTTTGAAAATTGATGGTTGGAGATTTAACTTGTCGAGAGTTGTATCCGGCAACACTCCACTATTTATGTTTACTGACAGTCAAATTCTTAATTCTATAAAAGAGGGTGAAAACACCTATTCATTTTCAACAATCAAATCAATTAAGAAGCGCACATCTAAAGAGCAGTTCCAACGATTTATGTCACTTTTGTCTCAAATTTAAGAGTAACAGCATTGTTACTCTTTTTGTTTGAACTCGCAAGTCTGTTATAATTTAAGAAATTAAATTATCCTGGAATAATTCCAGAAGAAAGAAGGAAAAATAAATGAAATACACAAAAGTTCAAGAAGATCGTAGCAAGTTCAACTCTATGTTTGGACAACTGAAAGAGTGCCGGATGTCTTTGGAAAAAGATGATACTCCTATCGTTGATATTTTTAATTCTATTATTAATGTTGATTTGATAAAAAAATCATTAACTGAAAAACGAACAAAATTTATCAACAAAAAACGTTCAGAAAACCGTTGCGACTTCAGCAAACTATTTAATCTGATCCGGAAAGATTACAAGGCTTTCTTTAATTTTTCAGAAGCAATGTCTGAATATCTATACTCAGAAAATAAAGTACTTGATGTTACTATTGAACCAAAAGTGTTTGTATCGTTAAAGGATATCAAGTTAATATACGAATTTAGAAAAGACTTTATCCCTTCATTCCAAATGGACAAGGAATTAAGAGATGAGCTGCTCAGTTTATCAGCAAAACTTTACTTAGAAACCCACAAAAAGAAATCAGATTATTATGCTTCAGATTATCATTCAGATAAATATCGGGCACAAGAGTTCTTTAGTGATTTAGTAAGTGATATTAGTAAATTATTCTTTATCAAATCTCTGCACGAAAAAGAGCTCTATTTTGTATTTGATGAAAATGAACTGAAGGTTCCGACAAAAGAAGATGATTTGTCTACCCGTGGAGATAAGCTGTATATTTGTGACTTTTTTGAAGGTAATAATAAGGAAGAAGATTTGTTTTATTTTAACAAATTTTTATTGGACGATAACCTATCCAAAGAAAAACTTACTGAAATTTTTGTAGATAAAATCAAAGTTGCAATCGACTCACGAATTGAATCTATTGTGGATATTAACTCACCCATCTTCAGTCTTATAAATCTCGAACTAGGTAATGTACCAATTGATTTATTCACTGATGTCCAAATCCTACTTCAAATTCAAAAGCACAAAAAATCCTATGACTTTTCAACGATTGAAAATATCAAGAAAATTACATCGGACGAACAGTTTGCACGATTTATGAAAATCTTGGCTAAAATTTAAGGAATGGTTAACCATTCCTTTTCTTTATTTGTTGCAAAATCAAGCATTTTCTGTTATAATAAAAGATGAATTGAAACAGAAACTTTAATAAATTAAGAAGGTGGATTAAATAATGGTATTAAGCTCAAAAGAAAAAAAATCTGAGATTTCATCCTTATTCTCTATCGAGGTTGGATCAACACAAATTACCGACGGGTTCAAGCAACTCCGTGATTATTATTCAAGATTATTGGATGATGATACTGAATTACGAAAAGAAATTGAAAATAACTTCTTTTGTGATGATCACTATTATACTGTTGGTTTTGACAAAGAGCGCAAAAATTTGTTAGATAAAAAGAAGAAAATAATCCAGGAGGGGCTGGATAAGTTCGGAGTTGACCTTTCCGAGTTTGTTGAAGATATAATCAACGATTACAACTTTGTACTATTTATCAGAGGTTTGTTGGGTGGGTTTTCTGTCATTGATGAGTTTCAAATTAAGAGATCGGCTGACTTTGTAAAAATTTTTGGATTGAAATATAGATTGAATCCAAGTAAAATGAAACAATATCACAGACTGGATCTGATTTTTGATCATATTGATTTTTATATAAATAATAAAAAAACCTTAAAATACCTAAAAGATAATAACAAAGAAAATCATATCAAGACTATCGAGATTATTGGAAACAAACTGCTTAATGGTCTAACATCAAAAGAAAGTGTTTATTGCACAGGTTCTGATTTGAAAAATTTATCGGATGATAGTTTGACTTCATCAATTACAAATGAAATTAACTTGACTGTAGTTAATTTCTTTCAAAAAATCTCTATGGATCTATCGTGCCACAAAACTAATCGCTACGGGGTTTATTATTCATTTGTAAGCGACAAACTCTCTTTTAAAAAAGATGACAGTCAAGAACAACTGATTATTAGTAATATGAAATTCAATGTTCTGGATAAGAAAATACACGAAGCCCTTTGGTCAGGAGATAAGGATAATTTTTTGACCTACTTATCTAAACAGTTACTATCAGCCCTGAAAAACAAAATTGTAAAATTGTTTGATTATAAATTTAATTTAAATCAGGTTCGTGATGGGTTAGTGCCATTAATTTTATTGAGTGACGATCAAATAAACAACTCTTTGAAAACATCAACCAAACTTGAGGATTTGGCTAAAGTTGTTAAAAACGTTCAGGATGAAAAGCAAATTAACAGACTTGTTAAAGCATTAGAAAGCAAACTCAAAGCTGGATTTAATTAAGGGAGAAAATATTCTCCCTTCTTTTATAATTTAAGAAATAAAATATTTCTGGATTTACTCCAGTAGAAAGAAGGTAAAAATGAAGAATAGTAAAGAACGCCAAAATTCTAAAGTTGTTACAGTAGAATCTGGTGTATGCGAAAAAATTCAGTCTATTGAAGGTTTGAAAAATATTTATAAGAATATTACTGAAGACGAAGCTGCTGATATTTTTTATAAAAGTATTTTGAAAAATATGAATATCAAACCAACTTCAACTGATTATTTATCTGAAATTAGAAATCGGTTGAATGAAAATTTAGCCCTTTATTTAAAGACCTATTGTGAAGAGAGTGACATTGATAAATTTACAGAAATGATTAAGTTTTTTATTAAGCACGAATCATTTTCAAGCTTCTTCTTTAATAATTGGGATCTCATCATTGTTATAAACCAAAACTCCCTACAATACAAAACACACAAGAAACAAAATTCAGATTTTGATACTTTGAAGGTTGATACGTTGCACCTAAAAATCAATCGTGATAGTCGAGAATTTAAAGTGTTACAATTGCTATCAGAAGAGTCCGGAGTGTCCAGTGACGAGATGGAATGTTATTTAGAATGCTTTTCCAAGTTTATTTTGTCTTTAGTCAAAAAGAATACTTTTAAAGCCTCCACATACAATTCATTTAGCTCTAGAAATAAAGTTTTTGAACAAGTTGAGTATTTTATTGAAGTCAAACTAGAGTTGTTTTTTGATTCTTGTTTTTTCAACTCATTTTTTATGCCTGGAAGTATCTATTTTGATTCTAAAGATTGTGTTTTAATTGAACATAATTTTGACTCCAGTGATTATATTAGAATTGTTGTCACAGAACATAATATAATAACTGGGTTTGATTTCTGGAACGCAGAAGAAACTGACTTAAAAAACAAAATGTTTGAATCTATAAAAGAATCTATCAAGCTGTCGATTGAGTGTTTATTAAATAAAAACTTCAGCTTTAGTGATTTTATAGCTGATAGAATACCTATTTCATTTCTAACAGATTTAGAAATTGTTGAGGGGTTAAGAGCTTGGGATGAACTTCCACGTATTCTATTTTCAAAAACTCAAACTAGGATAAAAAGAAAAGATCAGTTGGTTCGATTAACATTACTACTAAAAGATGTGATGATAGAAAATTTAGAAAACATCACATAATCTATTCTGTAATAAAAATAGAATAGTTTCCCTGAATTTATTTCAGTAGAAAGGATTTTTTATGAAAACAACAAAAGACATCGTTACAAAAGGTGAAGTGGTATTAAAATCCGGATCTTGCGAGCGATTAATTGCAACAAATAAGTTGACCAGTTATTTGAAGGATTTTCCTAAAGATGAGGTTGTTTCCCTCTTGAAGGATTTTACAATTAAAAGTTTACCTTTAAACAAAAATTTGCTTATTAAAAAGGGTGATGTTAACTCAATTTCAGAGTTGCAAGAGTTTCTGCAAAGACGATTAGTAGATCTAATTACCGTCTTAGAAAATCAAAGTTACCAAGAGTATGATGAAATCAAAGGTTGGTTGACTTACCTCACAAGATACCCAAAAGTTTCTTTTTTCATCTATAATAATTTTTCAAATATATTCAAATTAAACGATGATGACTTTCGTTTTTATGTTCAAGGTAACGAAATTGATAAGAAGTATGAGTTAGTAGTTGAAGAAATTAATATATCAGTCAAAAAACGCAGTTTAAAGCGTTGCCAAAAAATTGTCAAAGCGTGTGGCTCTAACAGCGAAGAGTTTGAAATTTTCCTCGATAGTTTTATTGATTTTTTTAAACAGTTTATTTTGAAAAGTCCAATTAGTGGTCATTATCGTATACGTGCTAAAACTCCAATAGAGTGTTTATCCGAATTGGTATTCGAGGAGATGTTAAATAAATTTAAGTTGATAAATACCAAACTTTTATTGAATGTTACAAATTGGAAATATTTGCTATACTTTGATTATGAAACCGGGGAGCTTTCCCCTGTAAATGAAAATATTGATAAAACTATTAGAATCTCCTTAGTAAATAAGAAGAATAATAGTTCATCTTACAATATCTTCGATAAACTTTGCATTGAATTTTCAAATGCAATCTGGAACAATGACAGTAAAAAGTTTGATAATTTGCTTGTCGATCTATTGAAAAAATCAATCGAAGATAAAGTTCGAGAGTTGCTTGTATCTGATTACACCCTCGACGATGTAACTTATAAAATTGTACCATTATCTCTATTGACGGATAATGAAATAAAATCTACCTTGTTTGATTTATCATACAAGTATAAGTTCAACTTTTCTTCAATTGATGAAGTAATTGCCAACACAAAGGATCTTTCTCAAATCGACAGATTATTTGTATTGATGAGAGAAGTGGTTTTAGAAAATTAAAAAATGACGATACAAATTCGTCATTTTTTTGTTATTTAATTGTAAGGATCTTCAAGTTTCTTCCAAAACTTATCTGATAATTTTGAACGGACAGATTCTGTTATTGTATCAGATAATAAAAGTCCTGACGAAGATCGATCCACAAACCAAGGGAGAAATTTTCCTTTATATTTTCCATCAGAAAATGGAAAGCTCAACAAGAAATCCTCTAAGTATGTGGCGACAGAATCGTCGTCATATTCTTCAAAAACAGAGAGGCCACCGATTATATCATCGATATCATCCTTACCCAATTTAGATTTTATAGGTTTGATAAGTAACTCAGAAATCCTTTTGTCAATGTTTGAAACAAGTACGTTTATTGCGTCTGGGAAAAACACCCCAATAGAAATAGTTTCATTTGCAACTAAATCTCCGCTTATTTTACCTGTTTTTAAGTTGTAATATAACAAGTCTCTAGCTAGGACATCACAGGATAGATTTTCGTATATTTCTTCGAACTCGTCTGAATGAACAACTTTTAAGCAATCCAGACAACCTTTATACAATCTATCATTTGATTTTCTTGATTCTAATTCTACCGAAATAACCAAGCTGAACTCCTTTCTATAAAAATAAGGAGGAAAACCTCCTTATCCGAATCGATCCCAGATATTTTCACGGCGCTGTTCCAAACCGCCGATTTCCTTTAGGTACAAATCCCAATCTTCTTGATTAATCTTCCGAGGAAAACCGGAAAATGTTAGTCGACCAGTTTTGTGAAGATCTTTTAAGAATTTGATTGGTAAATCATACTCTTTAGCAATTCGACGAAGTGAAATTTTACTCATCTTCATCAACCTCCAACTCCCAAGAAATAAGATTTCCTGATGTGAAAGAACGAATTGAGCGTTGCTCAATATCGTAATACAAGATTTTCAGATCTTGTACTAAATTTGTATCAAAAGGAACTGTACCCTCTGGAATATCTTCAGTTTCAAAGATATCCTCTAAGTATTCAAGCTCAAATTCATCAATAAGCACGTTAGGGTGTTTTTTGATTACTGAAACGTTGATTGTTCCAATTGCTTGACGTAACGATCCGTCTTTTTTCTTATACGAGAAATTCAACACGCCTTTCTTGGCGTCCGAAATAAAATTGGCTAATTTCTCAGCCTCATCTTTCGTTAGCCCACGTTCAGCGAGTTCTTCTTTGGTTAGATAAAATAATGATTTCATCACATACCTTCTTTCTAACCCATTTACTGGGTGATAAATTAATTTTTAAAATTATACTAAATATTCAATTAAAAAGTTAATAAAATTATTTTAAATCACCTTTTTATTATTGAATATTTAGTTTAAGCGACATTCTTCTCTGTATGCTCTCGCTTCTTCAAATATACTTCTGTATATATCAAGTATAAAAACTTCTCTTCCTTTAAATAAATTTAGAATTTCTTTTTTTATAAAAACATTTTCAGAATCATACTTAAATAAATACAGAACATCTTTTCCTCTTGTTTCATCAGTTTCAAATACTATATTTTTAGACAAAAATTCCGCTTCTCCGAAAAACGAAGCTAAGGAAAGTTCAGATTTTATGATTTCTATCGCAATGTTTTCAGAGAATTGTTCAAGAACAAAATCACCACTAGATAAAAGGATTCTACTATTATCAGAATTTATATTTGTTGAGGCAATCAATTCGTTAACTCTTTTTTCTAATTTAACCTTAAACTTTTCAAAACCCATTTTGAAAAAACTAAAAAGAAAGAGCGTATCGTTTATTATTGGCCTATTAGAAAATTCTAACGTGGAAACATTGAAATAAGTTTGTATGGTTTTTTCATCCCCTACGGTCATATTTACTAAAAAATCGTAAGAATTTCTTGCTAGATTATCATCTAAAGAAATTTTAGTAAGCTCTTTTAATGCCCTATAAAATCTGTTATCAGATAGTTTTTTTGTTGTTTGTAACATTTAATATATTAACCTTTCAAAACTTAAGTCGGCACCCGGATTCGAACCGGGGATCACGGGGTTGCAGCCCGTAGCCTTAACACGCTTGGCTATGCCGACAAAAAACTAGATGTTTTTAAGTATTTCGTGATCTCGAGTCATAGCTTTATCCCTATCACCGTTTCCTAAAATTTTATTGTGTAAAACGATAACTTTCTTGATTGAAACCCCATCAGTTGATTTTGTATGAATAATCGAATACGAAACATCCCTAGATACATCGCCATCACGAAAATCCACAACTTTATCAGCCTCAATTGTTTTATTGTTATCAAAATCCATAAATTTTATAGTAACTGCACCAGAATTTTTAACAACGTGGCTTTGAATGATCCCTGATTCTAATTGCTCTTCAAAACTTGCATTTTCTACAACATTGACATTTTTATACATTGAATCTGTAGAATTTATCAGAGCATTTCCTGCATTATTTAAAGGAAAATCGGAAATAAAAATTAAAGCTACAACAAAGATCATAAAATAGAATAATTTGTTTTTCAAATAAAAACCTCCGACTCTTTTATATGTTTTATTTTATCACAAAAAAACAGTGCAGTCAAGAAACTGCGCTGTTTTACTATTTCATTTTTTTAAATTTTGTTGTAAATTTTTCAACCTTCAACGATTTACTTGGAACTTTTTTACCAAACAATTCCAATACTTCAGTGTTATCAATCATTTTAACGGATACGATCTTATCATCATCTAGTTTACCAACTTTAACACCGATTTTTTTCTTATCTAAAATTGGAATGTCTGCAATACCTACAGTCTTAACCAACCCACCTTCTGTCACAAGAACAGCTTTAGTTTTTTCTTCTTGAATTGATCCAGCAAAAACCAATTCTGCATTGTTTCTCAGACTTGTACCTTTTGACAGATGTTTAATAGCCGGAATCTCTTCCGTTGGCACACGCTTGATAAGTCCGTCACTAGAAACAAAGAGATGGAAACCTTCTAATTCTTCGGTTCTTGAAGCAACCAGTATTGAATCTTCCGAAAGTAACGGATACTCGGACGGTTGCAATTTTAGATGTGCGGATAATGTCTGCCCCTTATTTTTGAGGGTTTGAGTTCCTAAATCGGAAATCTTAATTCTTCCAAGGTTACCCTTGTTTGTAAATACAAAAATATCTTGATTTGATTTTGCTTCTTTTCTGAAAATTTCCTGATTTGCTTCACCCGAATTAACAGATAAGTTTCTGAGATATCCGAATTTATCTACCGAAACAACAGATAAAGATACAATCTCCTTATCTTTGTAAGTGATAGCTTCACCGTCACTCAGTGTGGTTTTTCGTTCAAAACCACCCATAGAAACTAAAAACTTTTCAATTTTTGCAACATCCTGCAAAAGCACTTTCTTTTGCTCTTCTTTATCAGAGACAATTTTTTCTAACTTTTTAGCTTCAGCCTGTAATTTCTTCAGCTCATCTTCCATCTGAATTTTTGACAGAGAAGATAATCTCCCTAGAGGGATACGAACAATCTCTTCCGCCTGCTCTTCGGTGAAGTTTAATTTTTTAGCTTGCAAGAAATTCTTTTTAGTTTTAAATTGATTTTCAGATACTTTTCCTTTTGTCAAACCATCAATGATTTCTGATTTTTTTGAAGAGTTTCTAATCAATTCAACAATAATATCTATCTGTTCAAGTGCAGACAGTAAACCGGTTTTCAGTCGTATACTTCTTGAGATTTTTTCAAACTGGTGAGATGAGTCGTTCTTGATAATTTCAAGAGCAAAATCTTTAACCTCAGAGAAGTATTCGAGAAGGTCAGTTCTTGTTGGAATACCGTTCCTTAGCACATTAAAGCGCAGAGGTTTAGTTCCTTGAAGTTGTGTTTTTGCATACAACTCTGCCTCGAGATCTTTTGGATCACACCCGTCCTTTACATTTACTACAATTTCAACACCTTTGTGTGTTGATCTGTTTTTGCAGCTCTCAGCATTTGTAATAACACCATCAAGGACTGAATCAACTAAACTTTCAAAATATTTATCAATATTCGGTACAATCATATAAGGCAGCTCTGTAATAATAACAGAATTGCCGTCGATTTTTGTTTTTCCACGAACCATCATTTTGGTATCTTCGCCGGTTTTATAGAAATTGTATAAATCCTTAATTGCAAAAACCTCACCACCAGTTGTAAAGTCTGGCCCAGGCATTACCTTTAATAAATCGTCAACGGTAACACGTTTTCTTTTAATAAATAACTTGAAAGCCTCAATAACCTCCAAAGGATTGTGAGATGGAATGCGACTGATAAATCCAACAGCAATACTGGCGTTCCCATTAATCAACAAATTCGGAATTTCGAACGGTAAAACAACAGGTTCTAAGAACTCATCCGAATAATTTGGAACGAAAGGAACACTTGATTGATTTAGTCTGGTTAATAATTGCTCGCACAATAACGACATTCTTGCCTCTGTGTATCTTTGCGCCGCAGGCCCATCTCCTCGCCTATTACCACGATTTCCTTTAAAATCAACAAATAATAGTGGGTTCATCCACGGTTTAGCCATATTAACCATAGCTTCATAAATAGAAACGTCACCGTGTGGGTGAAGTTCCCCCATAACAATACCAACAATACGTGCTGATTTTTTGTGAGGTTTATCACTTGTATAGCCATTTCTCTTCATCAAATATAGAGTTCGCCTAGTTACCGGCTTAAGACCGTCCTTGATATCTGGCAGAGCTCTTTGTTCAGCTACATAAGTTCCAAACTCGATATAATCATCTTTGAATTGTTCGTGAAATTTAACTTTTTCAGAAGGGGCGATAACTATATTACCGTCAGTCAAAAATGCAAAAAGTTCATTTAAAATTAAATAACACTATTGACATTCCCATATTGAGCCAAAATTTGCCGAAGCTACTATTTGTTTGATATACTCATAATCTTCAGGGCGTATGGATTAAAGTGGTTCGGCTTCACGGCTGACCTACCACTAAAACTAATTTCCTCTAGTTTTCAAAGGCAATAAAACAATTTAATCAAACTAGTACATATCTGTCTGTTTTCGCAATATTTAACGAGGCATTGATATCTCTATCTATTTTTTCTTGGCAATTATTACAATGATATACTCGTTGATTGAGTTTCAAATCTTTTTTGTAACTACCACAATTTGAACAGGTCTTACTGGATGGATAAAATCTATCTACCAACCTAACAGCTATTCGGCGTTCGGTTGCCTTCCTAATAAGATATTCTCTGATAGTGTAAAAAGAGCAATTAGAAATATCTTTTGATAGATATTTATTTTTCATCATTCCTTTTACATTCAAATCCTCAATTGCGATATATTGCGGTTGTTTTTTAACCAATTTTGAGACAAATTTACGAATGTGGTTGATACGAATATTCCTTATTGAACGGTGTATCAACTTAATCTGTCTTTCTAGTTTGATAATATTTTTTGTTTTATTGTGTTTGTTGCATTTATTGATACGATATTTACGAGATACTTTTCGTTGTAATCTCTTTAAACGTTTATTCAGGATACGAACTCGTCTGAAAGTCTTGATGTTAGGTACTGTTGTTCCATCAGACACTGTTGCGAGCGTCTTGATTCCTAAATCGATCCCAATACCATCTGTATAATCTGGCAAATTCGTCACTTTATTTTTAATATCTTCAGTATATGATAAATACCAATATTTTCCATCAAAAGAAATGTTCGCAACTTGTTTCTTGCAAGATAGGTTAAAATTCGATCTAATAGAACCAAAATTTACATCTCCAATTGTTGGTATTTGTAATTTACCGTTATCCTTTAGATAAATACGACTAGAACGTTTTTGATTACTAGAAACGTCACAACGTACATTAAAATTAGGATCAATTTTATCAACACTCCTAAAATTCAAACTTCCCTTATTTTGTTTCCTGATTTTTACCAATTCCCTAGAAATAAAGGAGTAGATACCAGATTGATTTGGTTGATAATACCAAGACCATTTTTCACTTTCTTCCTCGCAGTTTTTAGCAACAACAAACTTAGCAAGGTTTCTATAGTCAGATTCATTGAGTTTATAAACTTCTCTATTGTAAAATTTTGAGTAATAGGTATTATTACCATTTTTATTTAAAATCTCATCAAACTCACCTTTATTGTTACGTTTGTCGATATCAACTAAAAGATTCCAGAAGTTACGTGAAACTTTACTATACCACCAAGCAAGACGTTCTTGCTCTTTCGTTAGTTTTAATCTAACCTTATGACTTCTCATCACGCCAATCCTTTAAATATCCTTAATTATTTGATAAAAACTATTATATCATATTATGTAATATAATGCAACTTATTTTTTGTGTTATTCAATTTTCAATGTGCTTTTTGTATTTTTGACAGTTTCCATTAAGGCGCAACTCCTAACAGCTAGGTCATTTCCTAGACACTTCCATTACAGAACGTGCGCAGACTATATGTCAATCTAAAACTACTCTAACACAACTTTCATAAGTAGTCAGACCAAATATTTTTCTTCCGCCATTAGCTTGCGGTTTTACTCCCCCATCAGGGGATAGTCGTTGGAGGTTATCCATATCTTCTTTTAAGACTTAGGACATTCCTACCGAAACTTACCCTTGTTTGTATTGACTTAGCACTAACGTTTTTCTAGCACTCGCTATTTTATTTACTAGACACTGATTAGTTTTTATTTCAGCTTTACAACCGTCCGCTATTGTGTAAGCTACTAGGCTGTATCAATATCCTGTTTATTCTTTCTGCTTTCGCAACCTTCACGCTTGGATTTTCAACCTACGTTGTGGCAAACAGGCTTTAAGGTATTTCCTCGGTTTAACTTTTGTAATGATACACACCCTTCGCAGGATGTGCAGGGCTTTCTAATTGTCATTGTTACTAACATAGAAAATCAATATTTTTTATTAATTTCTATATTTGCGTAAACTGTTAGTTTACCCCCATTTTTTTTCTTTTTTCTAACCAAAAATCTTCCTACCTTCAAATAAATCTCCGGTTGGTGCGAACGTTTCAAATTTAAATGCAGTTCGCCCATTGTCCTCCAAAACAGATACTGTTGCGTGATCCCTCAACCATCCATATTTTTTAACTTTAATAGATGATTGTCTCACGATAACAGGTAAACCGTCTAAGTTTTCAAACTCTGATTTAGACAACAAAGTATGATCGTGAACAAACCGATCTCTTGTGTCACCGGAAACTCGTATTTTTAAATTTTTTCCATTTTCCATTCTAATTTTAATGTTGTAATATCCGAAACTTCTGGATACCTTAACAACTTTTCCGCTCAACTTGGAAACTTCCACTTCTGATTCTACGTTTTTTATTTGATTGGCAAGGATCACTCCTTGTTTCTCAATTTCATTTTCTGGAGAAATATTGTCTCTCATAACGTATAAGAGTATTCCGAATACAAACAATAGGAAAGCAACAACTATCGAAATTGCTAATAAAACCCGATTCTCCATTCCGTATAAAAAGTAAATTCCAACTGAAACAATTAAAGCTAAGAATGATAGTCCGAAGAACAATTTATTTAAAATTTCAAGTAGAATATATATTCTGCTAACAAACTTCAAATAGATGTTCGGATCTCTTATAATCAACACTTTTTTTGTATTCAATGCGTACCACCTTTTTAATTTTTGTTATTTTTAAAGTTATATAGTGTTAAACAACGATAGACCGGAAATAAATCCGGTCTTAACGTTTTTAAATTTTCAATTCGAAGCTATCATCTTCCAATAATTCTTCTAAAGTTACATCCTTTAATTCTTTTTCGTAGTCAGATTTCCAAATAATTTTGATACCAGAAGTACCAAGAATATTTTTGACATAGTTAACCATAGTCAAATCAAAAGGAATTTCTAGAGAACTTTTTGCTTTGGTTCTGAAGAGTTCTTTTCCACCAAAAATATAAGACATTTTTATAAAAGGACTGTACTCGTGAATTGGATTGTTAGCTTCGTTAAGAATTTTAACAAGTTCTTTTTGGGCAACATCGTTGTCCTTTGAAAGTTTAATTTGAATGTGATCTGTTGTAGTGAAAATCTTGATATCGCCGGCTCTCTTAATAGAGTTTACGATATAAGAAGTACCACGTGCATTAACCTGTTTAGTGGCAAATACGTTCAATACTTCACCAACCTCAAGATATCTACCGAACATTTTATAAGAATCAGCGAATACAACTAAATCACAATGCCCACTTGTATCCTCAATTGATACAAAAGCCATCAACTGACCAGTTTTGGTAGTGATTTGTCTAACACTGTTAACGATACCAAGTAGGTAAACAGAAGTTCCAGATGAAAGACCGTCTAGGTTTCCAATTGGTTGATAATCAGATTCTTTTTGAGCTACACTCAAATATTTTTCTGTTGGGTGTCCACTAATATAAAAACTTGTAACACGTTTTTCTTCAGCTAGAAGTGTTTGGATATCCATCTCCTCGTTTTTGTAATCCATCCACGTATCAAAATAGCTTTCTCCGTATTTATCAAAGATAATACTTTCGTTGGCTTTTAGGATTTTACCGAGGTTTGATAAATCCTCAAGTTTTTCTAATTTATCTTTACGTGTTCCAGCGAAATTATCAAAACCTCCTGAAACAATTAAAGATTTTAGAACTGATTTATTAACACCCTTTTCGTAGTTTCTTTGCATACGACTCAAAAAATCATAAAGATTTTTAAATTCTCCACGAGTCTTGCGTTCATTACTGATTCTTTCAGCAGCGCTTGCAACGTTGGATACTTTGTTCAAACCAAAATATACCGCACCATTATCAGCAACAAATTCGTCTTCAGAAATATTGATATCTACTGGTCTAATATCCAAACCACGAGATTTGTAAAATTCAATCATTTCGTGTAGTGCTTCACGTTCACTAGTTTTTTGATTTCCACCAACTTTATTTAAATCAGCAGAGGCGAAATACTCAGGGTAATTCGTGAATAACCAAGCCTCGATAATTGTAACCATAGAGTATGCGGCTGCGTGAGATTTATTGAATCCATAAGAAGCGAAAGCCTCAACGTCAGACCAAAGATCTTCCAATTCTTCAGCACTACGTCCTGTTTTCTTGATACCACCAAGAACTCCAGTTTTTTCATCACCGTAAATAAACGTTTGTTTTAAAGATTGCAAAACTTCAAACTTTTTCTTACCGATCGCACGACGGGCTAAGTCAGCTCCACCAAGTGTGAACCCACCAACTACCTGAAGTAGACTCATAATTGACTCTTGATAAATCATCAATCCGTATGATGTTGATAGAATATCAGCCATTTCAGGAACAACATATTCAATCTTTTCAGGGTGTAGGGCATTTTCGATAAATTGAGGGATAAAAGCTAAAGGCCCTGGTCGGTACATAGAGATAGCCGCAACTACACGACCAAAATAGTCTCCCGACTTCGCACGTTCTTCACTGCCAGGTTCATCGATATCGGCAAGACATTTTACAACAACGTCTGTCATTCCGGGACTGCTAAGTTGGAATAGGTTTTTAGTTCCTCCAGAAGCAATTGTTTTGAAAACATCAAGATCTGTGGTTGCAGTTTCCAGAATTTCTGTAACTGTTAAAGTTTTTCCAGTTTTTTCCTGAATTTTATCAAGTGTTGATTGGATAATTGTGACAGCTTTAAGACCTAAGAAGTCCATCTTTAGCAAACCACAAGACTCAACATCTGTGTAAGCAGTTAGTTGCTCACCCTCCACAAATACAGTTGGTAAATATTCTGTAACTGCTTCAGGAGCGATAACATAACCAGCGGCGTGTTGTGTCAAGTTAGATACCATACCACTCAACAACGGTGCCACTTCAAGGACACGTGCAACACGTTTGTCCTCTTCAGAAAGAGCAATAACTTCTGGTAACTCACAAAACTCTTTGATACCGAATCCCTTTTCATCACGAACTAGTCCTGCAAGTTTTTCACCTAGTGAAATTGCGGTTTTCGATTGGTAATATGCACGAGGAATTGCTTTCAGAAGTGCTTTTAACTGATAGGTTCCAAACGCTGAAATACCAGCCACACGAGACTCTGTAATATCTGTCGAAACGTTATAAAAATCTCGTGTATATTCGATAATCTCTTTTCGGTGCATATCTGGGATATCCGTGTCGATATCCGGCATTGAAACACGCTCTGGGTTCAAAAATCGCTCAAACAGCAATCCGTATTTTAATGGATCAACGTCTGTAATAGCTGTAGCATAGGCCACTAAACTGCCAGCAGCAGAACCACGTCCTGGACCAAAGTTGATAGGGTTTTCAGAATAACCACTTCGTTTAATGAAATCTTTCCAGCGTGCAACAGTTTCATCATCGTATGAAGCATAATTTCGTTTACCGTAATTGATGAAATCGGCAACGATAAGAAAATACCCGTTGAACCCCATACTGTCAATAATTCCAAGTTCGTAATCAAGTCGTTCCCAATATTCCTTTGGTACTTCTTTGTCACCGAAGCGACGTTGTAAGCCAACCTTAGCTAAATGCCAGAAATATTCTTTCTCGCTATCGAATCCTTTAGGAATATTGAAGATCGGATTGAAATTGTCTTTCACGCTCAAATCGTAAATTTCAATTTTGTTTAAAATTTCGATTGTATTATCCAACCACTCAACTGGGACACCCCAGTTTTCAACTTCATCGTTTGTGTGGATATAATGATTATCTCCTGAAACTAATTTAGCTGATGTCACAATCTTTTTCTGTTTCAGCGATTGGATTACTCGAAAACCTTCTGAGTCTTCGCTTTTAATTTGACGATAATCGTTTGTCAAAACGACCTTGATATCATTCTTTTTAGCTAAAAGCTCTACACGTCTATTTCGTTCATCACTTAAATCATCCTGCAATTCGGTTGTTAGATACAAGTCATTCTTGTCGATGTTTAATTTCAAGAGATTTTTGAAGAGTGTGTTATTAGAATCTGCGTCTGAAATAAAAACGAAACCTGATAAATCAAAGTCTTCTAAAACCTTTAGACTTACACTTTTTCCTTTTTGTCTCAAACTAGAGATTGTTGTTAGAATACGACATAAAACTTTATAAGCGTTGTGGTTTTTAGCCAGCAATACAAGATTCATAGTTGAAGTTTTTGTCGAGAATGATAGCTCCGTACCGTTTATTGGCTTTTTACCAGCAGAAATCATCCCTTGGTTAAAAGTGTAGATTCCAAAGCCAACTTCGGGATCTGTCAATGCAAGTGAATACTCTGCATTTTTAACGATATCTGAGATCTTAGCGATTGAGTGTCCCATAGAATACTCGCTCTTACCACGCAACTCCACAAAACGGATAAGTTTTGAGCCATCTAAAACAGGTTTTGTTGGATAAACAAGACCTTCTCTCATACTTTCAATTACACTTTCTTCACAAGTAAGCTCTTTTCCAGAAGTTGAAAAAACTTTTCCGTTACGAAAAACAACACCTTCTGCATTTTCAACTTCAAATTTTCCGTTTAATTTTGAATACATAGTCAAAAGACCCCCTTATTTCTGTTAATTGCTTACTTGATAAGTATAACATATAATGCACACAAAGTCAATAAATTCATAACAACATAAAAACAATATCACAACAATATTTTGTTACAAATAGGTAAACTAAATATATAAATAGTTAAACTATTTTATATTTATATATTATATAATAAATAATATATATACAGTATATACTATAACTATTAAAGATATATATTATATATACTATAACTATTAAAGAATATTATATACTGTAATTATTAAAGAGTTGTAGCATTTATTTTCTCGAATCAAAGATTCTCGAAAATGTCGCTTCGCTCTAGAAATACAAAAATGTTAGGCTTGTAAGTTTCAGAGATGGGCTTCGCCTTGTTGGAAGTCGCCTTCGGCTCTATATTCTACAAAAAGCTTCGCAACTTTCGATAGTTGTGTTATCTTTTCTAACACGTTGGTTGATAGGTCGTTTTATTTTATTTTTAAGAACGTCTGATATGTACATTCTAGCGTAAAATTTTACACTTGCGAATTATCGAAGATAATTCGCACAGGTTTGTGTAAGCAAACCTGTCAACCAAATACAACCATTATGTATTTAAATCAATAATTGAGTATTTAATTTTCAATGTTCGTTCGTGTATTTATTAGTTTTCGCTCATTTTCTCGTTATTATTTTTTCGTCTGTTCGTTTTTATTATACAACACTCTATCACGATTTTTTCTCTTTGTCAAGTGGTTTTTTTAAAAAAATAATAAAAAACGATTGACATTGGTACAAGAGTGTGATAAACTTATATACAACGTATCTTAGACCTTGATATTTTTTCCGCACAAGGTCTTGTTTATTTTTTAAAAAAAGGAGTCTTACTTTACTGAATGGCAAACAAAGAAGAACAAATTAACAACAAAAACCTTTCACGTGGTGAAGCTGATAAATTGCTAAATGATGTTCAAACAATTCGTGATTTGCGTGCAATCACTGATCACACTTATAATAGCAATGTTTGGGGTGAAACCGATATTCCTGAAACAAAATGGTTCACAACGGCTAAAAATGCTGTTTTGAAAAACGGAGACAACAAGAAGTTTAAATTGCGAGTCGAGGAGTCTCTTGCAGATCTATTGCGTGGTTGGACTGATTCATTAACTGAATTGAAAGCCTCTCTTGAAACTATTGTTTATGTGACGCAAAAACTGAAAGAAAATCCAGACTGGGAACTAACAGTCGATGATTATGTTGATTTTTTGACACATCGAGTTATTATCATCGCATTGACTAATCGATTGAGCCTTGCGGATCCTGAAAAAATCCCTAATTACGATCCGGAAGATGATGAATAAAAAAATAGAAAGTTGGTGACACTTTGACTGATTTAACAAATAAAAATATTATTTCAGAACTCAAACAAATTTTTGACGGGGTTGGAAAAGTTGCGACTCGTTCCGGATTTTGCGAACTAAAACTGTCCAAACCACAACGATTGGATATTGGTTTTTATGACAACAAACTAACATTCTCTTCTGTGAATATTTCAGTGGGTGAATCTTTATCTGAAGTAAATGCAGTTCGTTTTTCATTACCTGAATTAGTATCAGTACTGGGACTTCTTCAGAAGCGTGAAGCTTTAGACTTGTCATACGTCAAGGAACACAATGTATTTTGGTTTAACGGATTACCTCTGTTTGATACAAAAGTATTAGAGGACGATCAGATTTTCATTCCAGAAACAGCTGTAACTTATAATAGAGAAGATTGGTCTAATACAATTGACGTTATCTCAGGTTCAAAAAAAGAATTAAAAAAAGGTTTTTCTCCAGAAACTGAATTTTTATTCGTAGATGTTCAGAATGGTGAAGTTCGTCGATTGGATAACTTTGATGTTAAAGTAACAAAAGTTTCCGACGGAGATCCCTCTGGTGATAAGTTCCTTGTTGATAAAGTTAATGCAAAAATCATCGAATCAATCTTTTCTGATTGTGATGATTTGGATGTCTCATTTAATAAAAATTCAGTTTTGTTTAAATCTAATGATATTCAACTAAAGCTTGATCGACCGGAAAATTTGAATATTGAACTTTACAAACCAGTCTAATGTTATAATTTTTGAAAAAAAGACAAATAATGATAGGAGGTTTTCTTAGTGGAAACAAGTTTCAACAACACGCCAGAAGAAAATTCAGGTGTTGGCGGGTATGATATTACCGCAGAATTAGAAAAAATGAAAAATGAGGGCGGGGGTTATAATCCAAATCAAAACAAACCTGTTAAGCAAGGTGGTGGAGGTTTGAGTGGCAAACTTAATACTTTTATCCCTGATGATAAAAAGAAGATCTTGACGTATCTCGGTATCGGTGGCGTTATTCTTGTATTGATTTTGCTATCATTCTTCTTGCTATCCCACAATAAAAAAGTTGCTAATAATAACAGCACACAATCACAAGTTCAAACACAAAACAATGATTCAAGAGCTCTTTTCAAAGCTAGTATCCAAACAGCAGTAAACGCTCAAGAAGCTAAGGGTAACATTTCTAAGAAATGGCGTGCTGCAACTGTCGAATATAGCAAGACTCAAGATCTAAACGTCTTCAAGGAAACTCTTAATCAGGTTAACGAAGAGCGTACTTCTTACATCGAAAAAATCAAGACTGATGATAATGAGTTGAACAATTTGGTTATCAATGCTTTGAATAATCAACGTGAATATTTAAACAAGGCATACAATGTTGATAACTCAGCTGACGCAATTTCAATTTATAACGAATGGAACTCAGGCGACAAAGCATACGATGAAGAATACAACACAATTCTCAAACAATTGCTAGACAAGGTTGGTATCAAATATACAGAAAAACAAAATTCTGATGGAGGCCCAACAATCGAATATTAATAATATTTGAATGAGTTAAGCACCGGAATCGCTCGGTGCTTTTATTTTTTTATTATGTTGTTGACTTATACTATTTTTTTTGATAAAATAATAGTATCTAGGTACTGAAATAAAATCAGAAAGGAGTCATTTTTGCTTAAATTATCAAAGAAATTCCCTGAAAATTACCTGACATCTGGTGTTAATTTCCTTTATTTTGGTGACAAACACTACCAATTTAAAAAACCAGCCAATCGTACAGATGATTTTTCGGAAACAGAAAAAAACAAGGTTAAACAAGTTAGAAAAATTGCGAAAGAACACAATGTTCGTGTTATTTTGCAACCTGGAGATTTGTTAGATAAACCGACTTTACCTAATAACTTTGTAGAAGCTATTCTTGAAGAGTGGGGTTTTTCTGCGTACAAAAAAGCTCGTGAAGATTACGAAGCCGGTATCCTTTCCAAAGATGAGATGACAGAAGCTATTTTGGATTATATCCCAATTGTTGGTACGGTAGGAAACCACGAAATTTTTGGTGGATCTCTTAAAACCTTACCTAAAACCACGTTAGGATTCTTATCATCTATTGGTTTCGTTAATCTTGTTGATAAAGACAACGTATTTACTGTAAAAACTCCAGGTGGTAGAACTATCGCAATTTCAGGATTACCTTATGATCTGAATCTGTTGAAGGATGAAAAGAATTTTATTCTACAAGAGAAAAAGGGCGATACCGATATCTTCTTGGTACACGAAGCGCTCTACAACACAACTTTGGGTCCAGAAATTAACTGGTTGCCAATTGATAAGGTTTATAAAGACACAAAGGCTGATGTCACGATTGCTGGTCATATTCACCACGGATTTGGTTGGATCGAGAAAGACGGTAAAATATTCGGAAATCCTGGAGCATTAGCTCAACAAAGTTCTTCAGTTGCTGAGTTGGATCGTGATATTTATGTAAGTCTTATTCACGTGTCAGAAGATGGTGAAATTTTCATAAAAGATATTAAACTTGATTCACCACGAAGTCGAGATATTTTCGACTTGACTCAAAAGGACGAAAAGATTAATTTAGAAAATCAATCGAAAGCTGTCGCTAAGATAATCGATCAAATCAAGCCGATTGGTGATGGACTTGCGACTAGCATTATTGCCGATGTTGCCTCTATTGATTCTGTTCCTAAAGCTGTAACAGAACTTGCGGTTGAAACAACACGAGAGGTTGAGAATCGCATTCGTCAAACCGAGCCGTTAAGTGAAGATGTCGATTATAGGATTCGAAGAATTGAACTTGTCAATTTTGAAGCACACCAACACACTGTTATTAATATCGACAAGGACAACGTTCCTTACGTGTTTATTGGTGAATCCTCTAACGGTAAATCATCTATTGCTCGTGCTTTGTATTTCTTCTTTGAAAACGAAGGTAATTCACTCTCGTTTGTGCGAAAAGGTATCAAAAATACCGAATGTAAGGTTATATTACATCGTGCTGATGGTCTTGTAGCTTCACGTTTTGTCAATGTGAAGAAAACTAGAACAGGAAAGCAAAAGATTGTGGATCAAGGGTGGCATATTACCTATCCTGACGGAACTGAAACCACGACGAACACGCAAGGATTGGAAACAATTCAACACCTGTTTGGGTTTAATTATCTATTTCTTGATGAAAAAGATAAAATCGGAATTAATTTCCGAAAACAAAAGGAAGGGGACTTCTTCTTAAACTTAAAAGGTCAACAACGTGCAAAGGTTATTGGTGCTTTATTTGGAACGCAATACATCCTCGGTGCAATCAAGGATTTGGAGAAAGTTCGACGCAACTTAGCTTCTGAACGAAAACTAGTATCTGGCGATCTAAAAAATATTGATGATAAATTAGAACCATTAAGTTTATTAGATCAAGAACAGTTTGTTGTGGACACCTTGGAAACACGATTTGATAAAATGAAAATTAAAAACACGATCTTGAGAAGTGCTTCTGTTTTGATGTCGAAACAAAAGTCTATCGCTGAACAAGAATCGCTTCTATCAGAGTTTTTGAAAAAGAAACCTGTTGTAAGTTCTATGGTTGATGATTACAATGAATTAGAAGTTTTGGTTAGAAAACAAATTTTTGTTGAATCAATTCAGGAAAAGTTGATCAAGACTCGAAGAGTTTTGTCGAAACTTAAAACTTATTTAGAAGAAAAGGACAAGGTAAACGAATCTCTTGATAGTTTCTCACTATTAGAAGAAAAGGTTAAAAATTCCAATAATATCAAAAATACAAGTGATAGCTTGATTAAAGTTACAAGAGATTTAGAGAATATTAAATCGATTGTTTCTAAGAAAGATAATCTAATTAAAGCAACCGATGACTATGAACTTTTAAAAGAAATTTTTGATAAATTGGGTAAATTAAAAGTTATTCAAGAAGAAAAGAAATATAACGAAAATTCTTTGAAAAGGGTGACGAAGTTTATTTCTATTATCGAAGATTCCAGCAAGGAAAATGAAGGACTTTTTGCTGAATTAGAAAGTAAAAATTCAAACCTTGAGAAAGTTATCGTACTTTCAAGAAAATTAACTGAAATTATTTCAGAATTGAAAGTTTTGTCTGACAAAATCGAAGGAATGAAAGTTAAACTATCGGAAGATGAATCTAAACTGAAACAATTAGAGAAACAATATTCTTCTGTTGAAATTGCAGGAGTTACGCTATACGGTCTGAAACGCATTGGAGGGGAAATGACTGAAACAGAATTGAAAGAATTAGGCAAGGCTGTTGCCGAACAAAAGGAACTTATGATTCGTTCAGAATCAACGCAAGAATCTTTGATTAAAAACAAAGAAGAACTAGAATCTCAACTTCGTGAGTTAGGTGTTGATCCTGATAACGTAGAGGATGAAGTTAAGAAATTAGAAGAAGAAGTTGAAACGTTGAAAAACAACATCACAACAAATCTTGCAGATGTTAAGGCTGTTGCTGAAAAACTAAAAGACTAAATTCGAAATTAATAAAAATTGTAAGAGGGAAGAAATTCTCTCTTATAATTATTAAAAATAAATTTATTGCCCGATAGCCGGGATAGAAAGAAGGTGTCTTATGAAACGAGAGTTTTATGAGTTTGCTGGAGAAGTCTCAGACGATAACGTTATTGAGACTGAATTGCGTGAGGAGCTTATTGCTAAAGATTTCGTTAAGAAAATTAGTCGCTCCCTTGTTCGAAATATCATCTGGATGTGCTTAAATAGTGTGGCACTTTCAATTTTGTCACTTATTTTTCAAACACTTGGAATTAAAATCCTCGTGAGCGGAAGTATGTACACACTTCTTGTGTTTGGACTAGGAATTTCGTACCTGTTTATTTTTATTGGTACTATCTTGATGAACTTACAGCCGATTAAGGCAAATGAGTTGTTTAAGGATCTAATCCTAATTTTCCAATTATTATCTCCATTTATTGCCCTAACTTACCTATCACAACTTGACGTTGTTTTATCAGGTATGGGCTCCGTTGCATTCTTTGTAACATTCTTGCTTGTTCGCTGGCCGATCATCAAGAAATGTTTTGCAGCATTTAATTAGGGGGTATTCCAATGGTTGAAGAAAAAATTGACAAAGACGGATTCATTGTTACAACTCAAGAAGAATCTGTACCAAAAGAAGACCGTGAGTTTGCAATCAACGTTTATTCAAACAACGGTGAGGAAATTTGTACTGTTTACACGAACAACCCAACAGTTGCTCGCAAATATGAAAAATTCATTAAGAGCAGCCCGTCTATTCGATCCGAAAAGGTTTACGCCGAAAACGGAAAACTTGTTGGTATCCAAGGCGTTCTTGATTTGGATGTAGCTTCTGTACGTATTTACAAAAATACTAAGGGCAAGACATCGGACGAATCCAGCGAGGCTCGCAAAGCACGAATGAGTGCAGTTCGTGCTCATAAAAAATAAAAAAAGGAGTGATGAAAATCACTCTTTTTTATTGGCTAAATTCTTCAACTTTAACTTTTAGTTTTTGAAGAAATTCTTCACGGGAGATCATCTTATCCGTCTTGAATGTTTTGTCTCGCCACAATTTAAGTTCTTTAGGAGAAACAAAGCCTTCAGGGCGAATACCTTCATCAAGCAATTCCTCAATTAACAGAGTTTGCCAATTAGCACCAAGGCTCAACCCAGTTCGATATCCAGGATAGCTGCGATAATTCGGTGTCTGTTCTGACAACAGTGCTTTTGGGGCCATCACATCATAAATTCCTGCATAAGTAGCTGCGATGGCATAAGATTGCTGATAAGACAGAACCTTGAACGACATTGAGTGGCTACGGGCTACACGCTTAAGGAAAATATCCGACGATTTGTTTGTCACTGAAATAACTTCAGATAGGATTTTTGCTACTGATCCAGCGATAGATTTTGTTGTGATTACCGCACGTCGAGTTCCAGTATCAACATAGTAGATACCTGGAATGTCTTCGTATGATGTATTTTCCAAAATCCAATTCTTGATAACATCCCGTGTTGGCTTGATGTTATCAAGCTCAAATAACAGATCGAAAATGGTGAAATTCTTTTCATCGATAGACACAACAGGCCCATCGTTGAATTTGGATTTACCTTTTCCGGCTAGAGCTTTTTGTTTACAAGCAAAGTCGATAATGAAGTATTCTTTCTCTCCTTTGCATTTTCTTTTTTCAAAGATTTCCCCACGGAAATCATACTGAGTTTTATTATCACTCAATTTATTCACCTTCTTTCTATCAGTTTTTATATTCTCATTCTTACTGATTTAATATATTTTCTGAAATTATAACAGAAAATATAAGGTTAAAACAAAAAGTTGTTTAAAAATAACAAAAAATAGAGAGTTTAGCTCTCTATTTTGTAAAAGCGATATTATTTACCGCAACCGTATTTATATTTCTATTTTTGGGATAAATAACAATCTTATTCTCATCGTTAAGAACCTGAACATTATCTACAAAACTAAGCTGGTTTAATCTTTTGATTTCGATATCGTCAGGATTCGGACTTTTGGTTTGATTTGAATCCAGATTTACTGAGAAATTCAACTGAACTTTGTCTGTATTGATTTTTTCGTTTGTGTTACAAACCTGCAACATACAGTTTGTCGCATTAAGAATAGTTTTCAATAAAATAGTGATGACCTTCCATTTTTCTTCACAATAGTAATCAAGTAGCATAATATTAATTTGGGTTTTATTTAGACGTGACAAATCGTAATTTTTGATTAATTTTAAAAACTCGATAAAATAATCAATGGTAACAGGAGTAAATCCAAAATCCACAATTTTATCTACAACAGTTTCAGGGAATGTAACAACACCTTCACTAAAGTATGATTGTAAATTGGTAAACTTGATAAGCTTCACATAATCAGATAGATATCTGTAGTTGTAGTTTTCTGGACAATTGTAGATGTTGTGACCACCACTCATTCTGATTACCCTCTTAACAATTCTATCTGTAAGATCTACAACAAAATGTTCGAGGGTTGTTGATTGATTTATAGAATCGATTGTCTCACTCTTGGCACTTGAGGCCTTTTTTGATAGATATAATATTTTGGTTATGATGATATCGAATGTTTCATCAGATAGATTCTTTAAATTTTTAAAGAAATAGTCGTTGATTGATTTATAAAACAATTCCAATCTGTAAAGATATCTACCATCTTTGAAAAATGATGTCGTGGATTTTTTGTCGAAGATGATGTTGTCTGTGTATACGCCTATATTTCTTTTTTGAATTTCTGGACTTAATTTGTCCCAGTATTCAGAAAATATAAATCGAGACCCCATTCTTTCGACTGTTTCTTGTTCTACCCAGAAATTATCGCCCCTCAAAAGAAGATTTGCTGAAAATTCCTCAAGTTTTTCTATCATTGATTCTTTAACTAAAGACCAAAATAGCTCGATGTTTATAGATAAATAATCAAAGGGCTCATCTCCGGTTTTAGAGATGTATTTTTTGCAAACTTCACCCATAACATCACAAAACTCATCTGTTGTCAACAACTCGTATGAGTCTTCTTGATAAGAGTATGATTGTCCGATCGACAAATATAATCCTTTCCTCAAAGGGTTCAAATAAACAGTCAATTCCATTTTGTTTGATTGTGGGGTTGATTTTCCGTTTAAACAATCTTCAATCACAATTCTCCAAAAACTAGCTTTTTTCGGGATTGTTATTTTCTTTAATTTTATCATCTCAAAAATAACATTTTCAAGTTGAGATAGATTAAAACTTTCGCTTTTTTTCATAATATTTCCTTCTTTCTTTATTTGTTTAAGTTTTTTATTTCTCTTTAATTATAACAGAAAAGAGAGATTGTATAGCAATCTCTCTAGTGATTAAAGTTTAGCTTAAAAGAGAAGCGGAGATTTTAAAGTTGTTTCCGTGCAAGTTTTTTGTAATCGAAAAATAATCTTCACCGTTTAACTTAAATTCTTCGTAATCCATACCAAGAGTATTGGCGCATTTTTTGACACTCTCAATTAAATTTTTATCAACCTTTTTGCTCTTTTGTAGAGTTAACATTTTAGAGCCATAAGTGATATTGATATTGATATTTTTAGGCAAAATTCTGTATTTTTGTAGTTTCGCAACCGAATCACTCACTCTTGAAATCAAATCAGAAATTGAGTATTCTAAATCCGAAGTTAATTCTATTGTTTTCATCTCTTGAGTACAATATACTCTTAATTCATTTCTGTATAAGGAACTCATCTGATGTTCGATATTAAAATTAATATCCTTAACCTCTGATTTACTTTCAGGTTCAACCAAAGATGATATTTTGTCCAACAATTCACAAATATCAGAATCAAAGGTAAATGAGAGGTTCGCTAATAAATCTTCTGTATTTATATAAGAATAATCTGTAAAGAATTGTCTTTTAAGATCTTTGTTTAGTTCTGCATATCTTAATAGAAAAGAAACCTTTTCTTTTTTGTTTAGATTATTAAAATTGTATAAAAATGATTCGTCTAGTTTTTTATAGAAACCAGGATTCTTCTCTTGGATGATTTTTAATACATTCATCTTATTACTTTCAAAATCATCAATACCAAATTTATCATAATCTGAAAATTCTTTTAATAAAAGCACGAATTTCTCTGTGTAGTTAAAACAATCATCAACAAAAATTTTGTTTGAGTTATCAATGAAATGATTTATATATTCCCTTAAAAATAACATTCTGTAATAAATCCACGTATCATCATCTTTTGAATGATAATAAAACTTAAATTTTTTATAGTAAAGATAATTAGAGGAGTACTGCGAGATACTATCAAACAGGAAGTTTTGAAAATCACAAAATTCAAAAACAGAAATTCCGAATGCAGATAAGAAATCATAAAACTCATCTTGGAAAATAAGTGACGGCCCTAACCTTAGAGAAAAATCAATAAGAGCACTTTCATTATCTAAAGTTACCTCTATCATTCCGCCATCAGTAAAATTTTTCTTTTTCAAAATTGTTTCTTCCGAAGCACCAACAAAAATAAGCAACAACTTTTGAATCTTATTTTTTATACCTTCTAGTATATTAATTAGTGTTTCCTTTTTGTTAATAAACTTTTTTTGGAATATTAAAAAATTAATTTCTTTAAAAACCAACGAATCTACTATCAAGCCTTCAACTTCATTTTTTGTGAAAAGTTCAAAACGATAACTATGATCTAATTTTTTGCTAATTCTCTTAGTTGGATTTACAATTTTATTTATATTAAAAATTCCAACATTTTGTTGTATATCAGCTGAGAATACAAACTCAGAATCATACTTATCTAATATAACTATCTCTCCTGAAATTAAATCAAGAAAGATTCTTTTATCTGTAACTGATCCAGATAGGGTAAGTTCATTATAATAATATTCACCCAACTCATCTTTTTTAAAATGATATACGTTAGGTGAATCAATCTCACTATTAAAAGAGCTCCTAATGAAATCATAATTTATAGATTCGAACAATTTCTTTAGATTATTCTCGATAGTTAGTGATTTATTCTTTAAATTTTTACTTGTAGTAATAACCATTATTTTACCAGCCTTATATATTCTGATATATAGTATAACAAAAAACATTCACAAAATCAATTGCGAATGCTGTAAAAGAGCATTTGTTATAAACTTTTAAGTGGTAAGCTTCAATTAACCATCTTTTTTTCGAATTTCGGATCCTATCTTTGCTATCCAGACTTTTTTCAACATAAATAATTTTATTTTTATCTAAGTCTATCAACAGTTAGAAAATAATGCTCAAATTGTATATTTCCCTTTTGCAAAGCTTGTTAGTTAAAAGTAACAGTGACTTTACGTGGCGTACTGCACGCCTCTACCAAGTCGGAGAATATATTCCCGTTCCAGGCTGCATTTGAAATTAAAAATTTCTTTAAAATATTGAGTGATCCGTTAACGTCTGCGTTAATGGTTTTATTTTTGCTCTTATACAATCCTCTGCAAGTTCTTTTGCCAGAGAAAGAAATGTTTACTGATTTTGGATATGTTGGTATTGGATCATTATCCAAAAAACTTGACTTGCTGGTGTAGGACTCCTCTTGTTCTACAATTTCAATTCCAGCTTCTTTGCATAAATAAGCAAGTTTATTTTTAAATTTGTAAAATGGGATGTTCGTAAAGTTTTGATTATTTTGCTTTCCAATATTAATGTTTTGTTTCCAGCCAGCATTTGTTCCGATAACCAGAACATCGATGGACTGTGAAACTAGGTAATTCACTAAATATTTGGCTGATTTTGATAAATAATCATTAACTTTCATCTCCCTTTTGTATCTTAGAAAATTTATTTTGTTGGAGGAGTATTGTCTTTCTGGTAATAATCTTTGATACTTTGCGATCATCTTATTTGAGTATTGGTTGATACTTTTTAAGGGTTTTCCATTTATAATAAATGGTTCGAATGAGTTTGATGTTACAGTTGCGAGGTTATTTAATCCTAAATCAATAGAAGCGAACTTGTTTTTTCTTTTATTTTTAACCTTCTTTATTTTCTTGTCGTATAAAACTTCAATCAAATAATATCCAGTTTTAGGTATTAGCCTAACAACCTTAACATCACCTTTTTTAAATTTTGTGGGAAAGATAATGTTAGTTTTAGATAACTTTATAAATCCATCTTTTTTAAAAGATAAAGCGCCACTTTCGTATTCGGTTACAAATCTACCATCTTTATCTAAGTATTTTGGTAGTTTTGGATTGAAGTTGATATTTGACTTTTTTAGTTTTATAAAGCTCTTAATCGCCTCGTTTACTTTCATCTGTGTGTGCTGTGAAACTTTTGCAGGTAGAGCTCTATAATCAACTTGATTGTTTACCGCAAATTCTTTGTTTATTTTGTTATAAAACTTAAATACTCCATCCTTAAATAAAGATTGTCTTTCTGCATATAAAGTTGAGTTGAATAAATTTTTGCTCAAAAAACAAACCCTATCAATTTCTTGATATAAGGGGTTATTTTTCTTTACGACAATAGAATATCTTCTGTATTCAACCATCCTTTAGTACCTCATAAATTATCAATTCTGACTTTTTTATCATTTCATTGTACCTCCTTTATGTATTATAACATAAGACAAAATAAATTAAAAGCATAAAACTGTATATTTAACGTGTTAAAAAACAGTTTCTAACACGTAAGTTTCAAAATTTTTCTCTACCGCTTTTAAATCTAAATCGTAAACTATTCCTAGAAATATCGATTATATCACAAATCATCATTTTTTTACATTAATAACCTATAAAAAATGACGTAAAATAGTAAAAGAAATTTTTGTCGAAAAAAAATAATAAAAAAATTTGATTTAACTGTTGACATCTTCAAAAAAATAACCTATAATAAGAATATCGAAACTTAATTCTTTTTGGAGGGATGGCAGAGTCAGGACGATTGCGCTCGTTTGCTAGTCGAGTGGTGGCCGTAAGGTCACCCGTGGGTTCGAATCCCACTCCCTCCTTACCACACACCATTCTTTCCTTCTTTTGGTGTGTGGCTTTAATGCCTCTTAGCTCAGTTGGCAGAGCAAGCGACTTTTAATCGTTGGGTCACTGGTTCGAATCCAGTAGGGGCAATAGGTTCGGATGGCGAAGTGTATTTGTTGTCAAGACTTGTTGAGTTAACGCACAAGTCTTACTTCAGATATTACGGGTTTAATAAATTCCATCGTGAAATCAGCCTAAAGTTTTCACAAGTGCAACTGGTTCTATAAAAATATCAGTAGGGTTGGCCCAACGCTGAATATTTTGCAGATTAAATAGAAGTCCGGATTCTTAGCAGGAGCACTTCGAGCACCAGGGGGTAGCATAGAATTAAACCAACTACCCGTCCTAAAGTTGTATGTGAGGAGAGGATTGAAAATCATCCTTGCAGTCCGACAAGATTCTGGTTTTTGGTTTTGGAGTCCAGATCTCCAAGATCGAGTGGTAACAGCACTGACCGGCCTTGTCGTGAGTAAAACACACACTGGACATCTCAATTAGTCTTCCTGTAATTATTACAGGGGAGTGGGCGTAAAGTTACACGATAAAGCGGAGAGGCACTTTCTGGGGTGTTATGCAAGCTGCCTTTTAAGACTGAGGGCAGACAAAAAGGGGACAATAGTGTCCCCTTTTTTGTTTTGTATTTTTTTTAAAATTACATATAGTTCACTTCTGGAAGCTGAACTGTTTTTTTCTTGAACGAAACCTTGATTAATTCAGGAGAAACCTTGAAGGCTCCTTTTGTTCCTTTTCTTAGGATATTGTAGGCTGCATTAACGTCTGCGTCAATAACAACTCCAGTTCCTGATTTATAGTTGTGGCAATTTGATCTGCTTCGTTCGCCAGATAAAATTTCCTTTCCAAAGTCATCGTTTGCAATACTGTCAGCGGTTGATGTGCGATGTTCATCGACAACAACCAATTCTAGCGTAAGAATGCTACAAGCAGTTACTATCTGAGAATATAGTGACAACATAAAGTCATTACTATTATTGAGAGACATAGCTCCAGATCTCCCCAAGTACAGTTTGGTAACACCAATACGTTTAAGCTCTTTGATAACACCAATAGCATAATTCAAAGTTTTTCGATAAAAAGCAGAGCCGACATTTTTACTATTAAACTTCTTGTTTGTCGGGTCGGTCTTTAAAGTTCCAAGGTAAGATTTGTATTGTTCAGAAACGAACGAAACTGGTCGACGTTGATCCGAAAAGACAGTCGTGATAATATTATCATCCTTGTAAGATGTGTTTATATCGATAGCAGCAGACAAATCTTTATCACCCTTGTTTTTTTCACGTTCGTAACTTTCACCAACAAAACTGACGCTGTTTCTTTCTTCAGATAACATCGGAACTTTAATAATTTCAGTAACCGTTGATTCTTCAATAACTTTAGCACGAGAAACTTCTTCTTTATAAAGTTCAGTAATTACAATGTTGTACTTACCAGCTTTACCTTCTTGAACTACAGTTTTTTCAGTTACATCTAAATCTGGAATTGTTAAGGTAGGATATTGAATGTTGTGAGATACGGTTGTCACTTTAGGTGTTTCAACAAAGAGTTCAATAAACTCACGAATATCCTTGTATATCAAACCTTGCGATTTCATCTCGATTACAAAATCTTCAAACTGTTCAAACAAACTTTGATATTCAAATTCCACATCGTTTTTGCCGTCTTTACTTAACAAGATTTGTTCCTTGATGTCGGAAACAATTTCTTTGCGTGTCTTTTTTTCTTTTGTCAAACAAAATTCCTTCTTTCTATTACCACTTTGTGGTTTTTTGTTTTTTAAATTATATAGAAAAAGACGTTTTAAAAAACGTCTTTTAAATCAATGTAAATTCTTCTAATCTTTCAAAGAAATTATCGATAGGAATTTCAAGCAAACCAAATTCAACTAAACTCCTAATCACATCGATCTCAGATTTTCTAAAGATTATAGATTTTATTTTATCCTTATTTAAACCTAAAAGTGAGTTGAATAAAACTTCGGAATTATATTTATTTGACAATAAAGTGTAAATTCCGTTTTCCGTTTTATTTTTAAAATCAAAGGTGATATTATGAAATTTTTCCGGCTCTAAAGTTCTTTTATGGAACATTGTGAGTTCAATGTTCGTTCCGTTCTCGATAATCTTAGTTAATGAATTGATTTGGGATTCAATATAAACCAAATCAATATCTTTGTTAACCAAATAGAAGAGATCAAATTTATAGGTTTTACCTTTTGCGTAATCACAAGAGAGATAATTCGTGAAAGTTGATAACGCAGAGAAACTATCACCTCTATCTTTGTAAGGTTCACCAATATTAAAATAGCCATTATTTTTAGCTTGGTTATCCAAAATCAATCTAGAAACAGCCTCGCCATAAACACTTAGAACCTTTTCCCAATTGATAATATAATCACTGTTTGGTCTTCGGACACCACGATAATTTGCTGCAATAGCGCTCATATAATCGTGGATTGTGCTTGATTTTTCAAGTTCAGATTTACCTTTATCAATCCTATATTGTTCTTTAGCTAATTTGCCTGATACAATTTTAGAAATTTCTTTATCTATATCTGTTTCAGATTTTTGCAAGTTATATAAAAGATCGTCAAAAATAAATTTATCAGAATAACATTCACTTAAATTCCATTCTTTAAAAGCGTTATAAATATCTTTTAAAAAATAATATTCATCTTTCAATTTATAATCTTTACAAAAGTGATCATAATTTCTTGAAAAGAAACTAATCTTGTAATCTAATGAGGCTTTTAAAAAGAATGGAAAAACCTCATCTTTTAATTCAGAAGAAAACTTTAACGAATCTGGATTTTCAATCAAAAATTTTCTAAGATTATTTTTATATTGTGATTCAAATTTCTTCTGTAACAAATTAAGAATTTCATCAAGATTTACAACCTCGAATCTTCTAGGATATTTCTTTCTGTTTTGCCAATTTCTATATTTGTTATCCTCTGAATAAATAACAACTGGATTTTCAGGATTGTAATTTTTCTTCATAAAACTCTTAAAATTGTCAACACCAACCAAAACCGACGTGTAATATTCTATTAACGATCTAGCTTGAACGTCACCCCAACTTGTGTATAACTTGAATTTCCCAGAAATTAAATCGTAATAAAGATAGAGATCTTCTCTTGATTTGTACAACAAAGGAGATTCTTCAGTATATCCGTGTTTTTCGATCAAGTTTTCGTATGTATCTTTTTTGGTGAAATTATTATTTAATTCAAAAAAAGATTTTATTTCTTCAGAAAACTGAAACAACAACCCTGGTTTTGAAATTTCTTTTGCGATATCAGATAACGAAAGCATTTTTTTATTGTTATCGCTTTTTATAACCATTTTTATTCCTTCTTTCTAACTAAAAATTAGTTTTTTATTTTTAAAATTATATAAAAAAGAGTTACTGTTAAGCAACTCCTTTAAAAAATTAAACAAGTTTAAATTCTTCAACACGTTCGAAGAAGTCAAATTTGACTGGTGAGATAGCTAGATTATTTTCACACAGAGATTTCAACATCGAGATTTCTGATTTTTTTAAAATAATCAATTTTCGTTCTTCTTCCGTTAGAGAAAATAGATAGTCGAACAATAATCTAGACTGATATTCCCCAGAAAATATTGTGTATAAACCAGTTCCAATAAAATGGAATAAATTCAACTGGATGGACACCTTGTTTTGAAGTAATTTTGAAATCGTTTCAAAATAATAATCAATATTACGACCGTATTCTTCATCGATATCAATTAATACACTATGGATATCAACGTTATATTTTTTGTTAGAAGAGTATTCGTTAACCAAGAACTTATTCACAAAAAGATTATTAATATACTCATCAGTCTTACCTAAATAAGGCTCTCCAAAGATATCCAAGTACCATTCAGGATCATCTTGTCGTTCAATTATGAATTTTGAAATTCGCTCTCCAACTTCTTTGAAAAGTTTCTTCCAAGAAAAACCTTTTGTGTGTTGTGAACAAGTTCGTTCTAATTCAGAGTAATACCTAGTTGCGTACAAAGCAAACCTTACAAGACTACTTTCATTAATTCGAATCCTTCTCTGTTCATAGTTATCACAATCATTCTGGTACATCATTTCCGAAAATCTTTCAATCTCTTCATCAATTCCAGTACCAGCCTTTTTGAGTTCTTCAACTGCCTCTTTCAAAGTGAAATTTCCATCATAAAAATTTTCAATTTTTCTCTGTTGAAATATTTTGTGCAAACTCTCCAAAAATGAATACTCATCTTTTAGCTTATAATCGTTACAAAAAGTATTGTAATTATCTTCAAAAGCTCCCAACTTATAATTTAGGTTTCTTGCAACAAAAAATGGAAATACAAAAAGAGTATTATTTGCTGAAAATTGCATATCATACTGATCATCGTATAATAGGAAGTTCTTGAGATTCTTGCTGTACTGTTTTTGGAAAAGTTTGTTTAACAAATCCAGAATAGTTTCCATATCAGTCACTTCAAAAATTTTAGGATATTCTCTTCGATTGCGGTAATTTCTGTGTTCATTATCGCTAGAATACTCTAAAAATTTATTATCGTAAGAATAATATTTTTTTATAAACCCCTCAAACGTTTCTGATCCAACCAAAACTTTTGTTAGGAGGCCATTCGGAACATAATCATTAATTAACAACGAAAACTTTCCTGTTAATAAATCATAATAAAGATCCATACTATAACGTGACTTGTAAAGTACTGGAGATTTTTCAGAATTTCCATTCTTTGATTGCAAAGAATAATAATTTTTCTTGCGTTCAAGAATATCAATATCCTCAAAGAAAAGTTTAACTTCAATTTCGAACTGTTTCATAACATTTCCTTCAGAAAATGCTTTTGAGATATCAGTTATTTTGAACAACTGATTTTTGTCTTTTTTGTTATTTATAACCATTTAATTTCCTTCTTTCTTCTTCTGAAATAAATTCAGTTTTTATTTTTTCTTAAATTATAATAGGATATTGAATTATCTATCATAATTACAGAAAATAAAAAGAGGTGGTTCCTGTTAATACCACCTCTTTTGTAATTATTAGCAACAAAACCCTACTATTTGTTGCTAAAGGAAACACGTGGAACAACTTCTTCAACGAAAAAGCTTTCTGTGTGTGTTTCTTTTTTCATCTTTAAGCCTTTACCAGGCTCAAGAACAAACTTTTCTTCCACAACTCGTGTAACTACAAGTTGTGAATTTTTTAACTTCTTGGTGTATTCAGTTTCACCAGAAGAGTATGAGTCCTCGTTGAGACTCAAATTAGTTGGGCCGTTTACTTTAGTAAAGTAAACTTGGCGATCTGATAAAAGATCACGTTTCCCGTTATAGATAACATCATCACCAGATGTCACCACGAATTTATCATTGATAAATTCCACATTGAAATGACGGTATGTAACAACCTCTTTATTTTCAGAGATTGTTACACCATCATACCAGCCACTTCCAATAGGGACAATGACTGTAAAAAGATAGGTAAAGAAGAGACAAGAGGCGATCCGCCCAAATCTCTCTAACAAATTATCAGTTTTGGGAAGAATTTTTTTCCCTAAAAACACCAATGCAGCAAATACTGCGACAAAAATAACGATAAATGAAATCAAGTTCATTTGTTCTCCTTCTTTCCGACCAAATGGTCTATTTTTTTACGTATAAATTATAAAAGACTCTCGTGATTGAGAGTCTTTTTTTAATTAAATGATTTTAAAAATTCAACAACATCTGGAACATTTGTTTTCAGGATCCCATTATTAATTAGAACCTCAATCGCTTCCACCTCATTTTTGTGGAAGGATACTAGTTCTTTTTTATTATCAGATAGATTCTTCAACCATTCAAAGATGTATCCAGATTGATCCGTAACAGAAACTAAACTCTTAAACTCACCACGGTATGATACAGATCTTTGAGTTAACAAACGAATTTTAATCATTGAACCGGATTCCAACAAATTACCAATGCTATCATCAAGATGTTCGAAAACCTGCTGCTTATCTAGATTTGGATAGTTTGCCTCAAATAATGATACATTCAAGCAGAAATAATCATTAATATATTCTGCAAAAAATTCAGACAATTGCTGTCTTCTTAGATAATTACTAATATCGAAATCCTTATCACCAATCAAATCAATATCTGTATTATTCGATTGACACTCTTTTATATATTCAAACGTTTTTTTGATTAAGATTTTTTGAGGTTCTTTATCGTCCGTTGTTAACGTTGTGTATTTAAAGGCGGAAGATACAGCGTGAAATAAACGAGCATTATTGAAATTAGACTTTCCATTTTTAAAATTAGAGATATCTTCTCTGAGAATAGATTCAGAATAAGTTTCGACTGACGAATTTAAATCCAAGGAAAATCTTTTGCAATATCTATATAAATCTTCAAAGGATGATGAACCGTCCATCAACTCGTTTAATCCCTTTTCTTTATACTTTTCGTAAATGAATCGTAGATGTTCACCATCTTCCCTCAAATTACCATTCTCGTCTAACAGGTGAGAACAGTTAAACTCAAAGTATCGTAATTGTTGTTCCAAATCACCAAGAAATTGGAATGGAAATACATCTGTACCCTTGAATTTTGAAGAGTATTTTAGAGAATCAGGTTTATCAACCAACAAGTTTTTTAAATTTCTCTTATAATCTTTGGAAATACGCTGGTAAATTTTTGTTATTACCTTATCTACATCAACGCAAAAATATTCTTCAGTGTTTTTTGACGTACGAAAATCTTTGTTAAAGTAGATCAGATCCTCATCCTTGTTAAAGGCTAATATGAAATCTTCAAATTTCAAAATACCAACCAAAATAGTATCAAAAAACTTTGATTTACTTAAAGCCTTATTCTCATAGAGTGTATCGTACAAGTCGATTTTTCCTGTAACAAGATTGTAAGAAATAACCAAATAATAGTCGCTTTTAAATATTTTTGTTGAAGTATAAGATTCGTTAGGATAACTTGAATGCCATCCTTTTTTGTGTTTCATATTCCCACGATTTGAAAAGAACTTTCTGATGGTTTCTCTATAGGGATAGAGAAAAGATTCATCTTTTAAGATCTCATTAACCCCTTTTAGTTGTTGAATTGGACTTTCTAATTTTGAAATAACCATTTTTTCCTTCTTTCTATCGGTACCAATCCCGATTTCATTTTCTTTCTGAATTAATTATAATAAATAGATAAGTTAACTACGCTATAATAAATGTAGGCAAATAAATTTAGCCTATTAAAACGTTTTGGTAGGAGGTAACGTTGTGAACTTAAAAAAAATCACAGCAATCGCTAGCGTATTCGCTACTACACTTCCAGCACTAATTGCCGCTCCTGTTTTCGCAGAAGAGTCTAGCAGTACTACAACTGATCCAGCGGTAGAGCTGACTGCTGGAAAAGATTCAGACAAGGAAGCTAAAGTAAGTAAGGGTGATCAAGCTCTTACCGATAATTCTAAGAGCAAGGATAAGGAGTCTGATAAGAACACAACAGTTCTTAAGAAAGAAGAAAAAAAGGCTCCTGAAACTACAGAGGCTCCAAAGAAAGAAGAACCTAAACCAGCTGAGAAAGTTCCAGAAAAACTTCCAGAAGCAGGTTTCGAAACTATTGGTGCGGGTCTTCTTGGCGCTTCATTCATCGGTGCCGGTGCTGTAGCAGTAGCTAAACGCAAAGCGAAACGTCAATAAAAAATTATTCTCTTTTTTAGTCTAAAATAAGATAAAGACTAAAAAGGAGTTTTTTATTTGTTTAAAAGAATAATACTTTCATTATTGGAGCATATTTTTTATATAGGTATTTTGACAGGCTCCATTTTGATCATTTTTGGAAATCAGATAACCGCTCACATTGCACGCAGCACAACGCAACACACAGTTGTAAAGAAGATTTCTCAAGATGATTTAAAAAAAGAAAACGAAAATGCTGATTATGATTGGTCGAACGTATCTAACTCGAACGTCTTAGATTCATTGTCCGCTAAAATGAAAAGTCAATCAAACCCGATTGCCATTATGACACAACCAGAAGCTAAAGTTGCCACAACAGTAGTCGCTGGTCTTGATAAATATCAGTTGAATCTTTCTGCTGGAACTATTTCAGCAGATCAAAAGTTAGGAGAAGGCAATTATGTGTTAGTAGGACACCACGTACCGAAATCGGAGTGGGCCCTGTTTTCCGGAATTTATTATTTTGCAAAGCCTGGACAAAAAATTTACTTAACCGATTTGGATAAGGTTTATGAATATACGGTCACTAACGTGAAATTTGTGGAAGAGACCGACACTGATATCGTAAGACAATCAAAAGTTGATTCTGAAGAAAACGGGCACACACCAGGAGTTCCAATGTTAACACTTATTTCTTGCGATATTACAGGAGATAAACGTATAACTGAATATGCTGATTTAACGGCAACTTACGATTTTAATAAAAATAAATTACCAAAAGAAGCCGTTGATGGTTTTGAAAAGGCAGGTGACTTTGATTGGAGATCTTAAAGAATTTTTTTAAAGTGATTAAAATTTCCTATTTATTAATAATTTTCTCACTTGCCGGACTTGCCTTATATACAAAAATATCAGGTAATAACATTGTTGATAATTTTATAGCGGGAAATAAATTTGAACGAATTGAAAGGTTATCCTTGCCACAAAAAGTTTTAAACAAAGTAGATCAGACCATAGAAACTGAACTGGGACGATTAAAGATAACTGATATTAAAATATTAAACGGGGTGTCTTATCATCCGGACGGTTCGAGACAAGAAGCGTTTGTTATAACTTATGAATTTACGCCTAAAAAATCAGGTATAAAAACGAATACACTTTTTGATGAAACGGTGATCGTTACACAAAACGATAAAAATCCACAACCTGCTGTATTTTTTGGAGGTGGTGTTGATCAGGCTGTAATTGATTCAGTTAATAAAAGTGTTGAAATTATTTCAGAAGAGGAGGTTGGTAAACCAAAGACCGCCTCTAGTGCATACGCTGTCGATCCCGGTAGAGTAGATGTCCTTTTTGGAAACAAAAAAACACTTTACTGGGTTAATAAAAAGGAATAAAAAAAGAACCAGAAAAACTGGCTCTTTTTATTTTTTTATCTAGGTAAAATCTTATATTAAGTCAGACTTGCAAGATTTCCAACTAGCGTCCACGTGTGAATCCACACCATCAAATCCTTGACTACGCAAGCGATCTCTGGAAATTCGCTCTTCAAACTCTCTTTTTTCTCTCTTTCCATAATATCTCGCACAGGTACAAGCAGAACACTCACAAGAGAATGTGTATTTGCTATATTTGTGTGTCGGTTTTACTTCTTTTCCTGTCAACTCTTCCATAATCTTCGCTTTTTTTACGATAGCATTTCTAGTTGCAGCAAGCCGTCTTGATTTTCTTGTTCTTCCAGCCATAAGCCGTTACCTCTCAAAATCTTTTTTACCTTATATATCTATTGTAACGCATTTTCTGAAAACAATCAAGTATAAATTGATAACGTTTACATCTTATTGGTATTTAAAAGCTTGAAATGGATTTATTTTTGTGGTAAAATTGAGATAGAATATTATATTAGAAAGTTGGATTCTAAATTGGAATATAAAATCTTTTCAAAAGTTCACCCAGATTATTTTTTCTTAGTTGTTAAATCTGGCGAAAATTTATTAATTGATACAAACCTATTGCAAAAAACATTAACTAACAAAGATAAAAAAAATGTCCAGAACCACGAAAATGTCGACGAGTTATTATTCAAGTTGAAAGATCGAAACTTGAATTACCATCCATATCAACAGTGGTTGAGTATTTTTTTATCTTATGCTAAAAGAGTAGAAAAAGATTTTGAGATCATTGACGATATTTATTGGAATGAACAAAATCGTAGCTTTAAATTTCTCGGTCAGAAGAAAGTTGAAAACAACCTACCTTATGAAGAAATCAAAGTTGACGCTGAGATGAGTGGAACATTTATCTCTCTAGACGTTGAAACTACAGGTTTAAATCCAGAGATTCACTCTATCATTCAATTATCAGCAGTTAAATACGAGAATTTCGAAAAAGTTGCTGAATTTGATACTTTTGTTGCTCCATCAAATGATAAAATTATTTCAGAGGAAATTACTGAGTTGACCGGAATCAAACCGTCAGATTTAGAGGACGCTCCCCATTTCTCAGAGGCTTGGGATAAGTTTAAGGAATTTTTTAACGGTGAACAACTCGTTGGACAAAACTTAATTTTCGACTTGCGTATGCTCAGTTCCGAGTGTAATCGTGCAGAAAAAGAATTTGGCGAATACACCTATGCAGATACCTTAACAATGACTAAGCGAAAATTCCCTCACCTTGGACGTGGAAATTACAAGCTGGAAGTATTAAAGAAAAAATTTTTACCTGAAGATATTGCAGCACTTGATTCACACAACTCCCTTAATGACTGTATTATTGCTGGTGAACTTTACAAATTCTTGCTCAAGGAGGCAAAATAGAAATTTTGTTATATTTATCAAAAAAAAATAAAATAATCCTTGCGGGTGTTATGATCGGATTTGTTCTCGTCGGCGGTCTAATTTACGGTACCGTCGGCAGGACGTACTTTGAAAATCAAAAGATTGCAAGTATCGAAAATAGAGTTGATAGCTTTATCGAGAATAAATACACCAATGCTATCAAAGATGGTGTGACTGTTGATCAGGTATCAGACATCCAAAAAGATATCGATAATATCAGCGACAACTCAAAAAAAATAAGACTTCAAAACAAAGTGCAAGCTATTGTCACTCAAGCTAAATTGCAATCTGATTTAAAAGCTCAAATAAAAAAATTCTCCGAGGCTGAAAAATTAGAAGATGTAAGTTTAGAGGATCTAAAAAACGCAATTTCTAAGGCTCAAGGTATCCTTAACGTTAAGGTTAAAAACACCCTCATTAAAGATGGTAATGACATTTTAGATAAGGTTGAGTATGCTACTTACACTCTAGCTGAAGCACAGAAAATGACTGGTGATAACCCGGGACTTTACTATACCGTTGAGGGCCTCAATGAATCAGTTGCTTATCCTGAAACGAAAAAAGAAGTTGATAAATTATTAGAAAAAGCTAAGAAAGAAATTGAGAAAGAAAAGTCTAGTACGGATGAGCAGAAAACAGCGAAGAAAAACGCTGCAATCCAAGAGGCTCAAAAGGGGAGTACATATTCTTTTACAAAAGGATCTTCCACTTCAACCAAAATGAAGGCAAACGAGTACCAAATTTTCAACAAAGTACTAACAAATAATTCATTGGCTGGTCATAAATTTCTTGGTTTAGAAAATGGGAAAGTTGTTGTTTACACAACTGAACTAAATTCTGGAATTGTTTCAGTTAAAGAAATTGTAACCGTTGAGTACACAACGGCTAGAATTTCTACTCCACAGGTTTTTTCTAATTTCAGTATTTTTAGCTCAAGTATTAATGCAGATAATTATGTTATTGGTACACAACAAAGCAATGACGTTGTTATTAGTAATAATGGTTTTGAAACTTTAAAAAATTCACTTCGTTAAAAGGGGGATATATCTTGACTGAAGAAATTAAAGAAACGAAAGATAATGAGAAACTTCCCAAAAGAAGTGACTCAAAAAATAAAAAAAATAAAAGTAAAAAAATTAGAGTTTTTAAACAAAAACGATTTTACCAAAAGGTTTGGTTTTGGATTCTAATTATTTTTACTTTGGGAATTGCTGGTGGCGGATACGTAGGTTGGAATAAATACGGAAAAATGGTTACAGAGGCAACCAATACCGGTTTCCAAATTGCGGAATCATTAGATAAAAACGTTCTTCGTAGCGATCAACCAACGACAATCTACGATTATCAAGGTAACGAGATAAAGCGTTTGAATACCCAGGCAGATTATCAGGTAAAAACTGAGGATTTTAACAAATACCTCAGACAAGGCTTTGTCGCAACAGAAGACGAGCGCTTTTACCAACACCACGGGGTTGATTTGTGGGCGACACTTCGAGCTATCGCAACTTATGCTAAAGGTGGGAGTCTTCAAGGTGGTTCTACCATCACACAACAATTAGTTAAGAATAAAATCTTGAAAAACTCAGCTCAAACATCTAGTCGTAAGATCACAGAGCAAGTTATTTCTCAAGAACTTGAAAAGAAATTCTCGAAAGATGATATTTTGACAGCATACTTAAATTACATCTACTTCGGCCACGGAGCTAACGGTGTCGGTATGGCTGCTAAATATTATTTTAATAAGGATCAGAAGGATTTGACGGTTCGTGAGTCCGCTGTAATTATCGGTTTGACAAATAACCCAACACTGTACGACCCTACAATCAACCCAGAAGAATCTGACAAAAAAGTAAAAGAAATTCTTGGTAAGATGTTGAGAAATCAGGTTATCAAACAAGAAGAATACGATGAGGCTGTTAAACAAAAGACTGAGCTTGCGATAACACCTCTTGTGAACGAGAAAGATTACACAGATAATTATGCTATTAGTTTTGCTATGAATAGAGCAGCAGAAGACCTTGCGGTTGCTGACGGTTTTGAATTGAAGTATAAATTCAGTTCTGATGAAGAATATAAGGAATATCATCAAATTTATAACCAAACTATTCAGGATAAAATGGAGCAGATTATCGCTGGTGGATACAAGATTTATACATCAATCAATCCCGCTTTACAAGCTGATTTAGAAAATAAAGTTTATGCAGAATTGTCTAAGTATGGAGCTGTTAATGAAAGTACCGGAAAATATGATTTGCAAACGTCTGTAACAGTTTTAGACAATCAGACACACAATGTAGTTGCAATAATCGGTGGGCGTGGAACCGAGAACGATTACGTGAATCGTGCATATCAATTCCCTAGACAGCCCGGATCGACAGCTAAACCAATCATCGCTTATACACCTGCATTTGAAAATGGTAGTCTATTGCCTCAGAGTTTGGTACGTGACTCTCAATTACCAGAGTATCCAACAGTTGGAAACGCCGCGGGAATTTATTACAATATAGATTACACTGTTCGTGAAGCTGTAAACTGGTCTTTTAATACAATCGCTCTAAAAGCAAGTTTGATGACTAATATAGATGAAGTGACAAATAAATTGGCTGATATGGAGTTTCACACTCTACACCCATACGACAATAATAATATTATTGCTATTGGTGGATTTACATACGGTGTAACGACAACTGAAATGGCGGGAGCATATTCTGCTCTAACAAATAAAGGAGTGTTTTACCAACCATCCAATGTGGAGAAGATTACTTCAGCATACGACGATTCAGTTTTATACCAAAACAACCATCAAGGTAAAAAGGTTTACACTCAAGAATCCTCATACGCAATGCTAGATGTTCTTAAAACTGCTGGTTCTGGTCATACCGTAACTGACGCCGGCGCTCTAGCAGATAATTACCCTAAAGAATATCAGGGTGGTAAGACCGGTACAACCGATTATTATCGTGATGTTTATTTTGCTAGTGTAAATCACTATTACACAACAACTGTATGGGTTGGAGCAGACCAACCACGAACCCTTGGGGATTACGAGCGCAAAGAAGCTAAAATTATCAGTCGTATTGTCAATAATACAATATTAGCCGGAAAAACACCTATCGACTTTGAAAAACCTTCTACTGTAAATAAATCAGGAAATACAATCACTTTTACAAGTCAAGAAGATATCTCTAAGAGCAAAGTTGTAAATCAGACAAACTTCTCAGAGGAAGCGTCGAAAAAACAGGAGGCCTCAAAAGCTAAAAATAAAGCTCGTCTCGAAGCTTCAGATTATCGAATTGTGTATGGATTAACTAAGGAAGATGAGGAATCTCGTGAATCCAAGTTGGAAGATTTAATCAACCATATTAATGTGAGCAATTTTGATAAAATCTCAGATTACGGAAAATTCCAGAAGCAACTAGCAGAAGCTCAAGCTGGATTAACCAATATTAAAAATTCTGCTAAAAAAGCCGAGTTACAATCCAAGATACAAAGTTTGCGATCTGAAGTTACTAATCAATATACTTATTTAATTAAGCTAAACAAAGAAGCTGAAAATCAAGAACTTAGCAAAGAAGTTGAGGCTGCAAGAAATGCAGCGGATCAGAACAACTCTGGAAAAATTGCAGAATTGAAAAATCAAATAATCTCACTAAAAGAACAGATTGAGAATGCAAACAAGAGCGGATCCGATACAAGTGAGCTTTTGAAATCATTAGACTCTACGATTGATCAGTTGAATAAAATGGGAGAAGCAACTCCTTATTATCGAATATATACAGATGGAAAATCAACATTATTCATCGAAACGGATAAACCAACTCTTACAAAAAACGATTAAAACAAGGAATTTTTATTCCTTGTTTTTTTTATTTACTATATAATTGTTAAAAATAAAAAAACTTTGTTAACCGGGTTTGTCACCGGTTAATTAGAAAGAAGGTTTAATTATGACAGAACAAAAACAAGTGTTTAATAACATCGTTGGTATCGAACGCCAACAACGTGAAGATGGGAAACCAGCTGCAATCCTCGCACTTCGATCTATGCGAGCAAACAGCAATCCAAACGTTCGTGCAGTAAAAGGCGGACGTGTTGCTATTAGCTTCCCAGCTAATATTTCGGCTGATGAGTACAAAAAGAAAGCTCTCCGTTATGCGATGAACGGGATGGTTCTTCCAGAGTACAACGGCCGAATCTCAGTCAATGTTGTGATGTTTATCGACGAGAACTCTAAATTTAAAGATTGGGTTCTTAGTCGCTTGGAAAAGGGATCTCTTATCCCTATGATGTTGGGTCGTTTGGAAACAAACACCTACACAAAGGACAACGAGACTCATACAACGTTGAATCTCACAGTCGATCCTTCGAACATTACAACCATCAAAGCACCGGAAACTGACGGTGCAGGTGCGGAATCTACAGGTTCAGCTCCAAATTTCAATATGAGCGAAGATGATCTTCCGTTCTAATTGAAAAAAAATTACAATTTAATACATAAAGCGTAGGCGGTGATTCATTCACCGCCTTCTGCATTTTTATTACCACGCAGTTGACGCAAACCGTTTTTTTTGTTAAAATAAATAGAAGAATAAAATTAAGTGAGATTTATATTGATGAAAATTAAAGAAATTATCAAAAACAAAAAAGTTGCGGGTGGTTTGATCGCAACAGTATTATTAGGTTGTGGGGTTGGATACTACATTAGTCCTCTCAATCAAAGCAAAGAAGAGAGCGTTGTAGAACTTAAGAAAGCACAAGATACTTTGAGTAAGGTTGCGGATCAGGAAGTTATCGCAATCAACAAGCGACTCACAAATGATCAACTTAGCGATTTGAGTGCTTCGGAAATACTTGCAAAATATACACCACAAGCACAATCAGAAATCAATACACTATTTGAAGGCGCTGATAAAAGTCGTGATTACGCCTTGACTTTAATTGGGAAGGTTATTCCTACAACAACAATCAAAACTTTTGATGAACAAAGCGTAACATTAAATAGAAAAACCATCCTTGTTATTTTGAACACAGGTGACAAGTCTAAAAGTTTTGTTGAACAACTAAATAAAGTGGAAACTTTAGAAGGTGTAAATTACCTTGTTATTTTTCCGAGTGAAACCAACGATAAAATTGCAAAATTCGTAGAAGAAACAAAGTTGAATACTGATAAGTTCAAGGTGGCAACCCTGACCGACAATCAAAAAACTGCGACACAACCGGATCTTCTAGGTATTGCGGAATATTACTTTAATGCGAAGGGTGTTCCGAGTTATGTTTCTATTGTATCAAACTCAATCACGTTCGCTGGTAGTGGAAACACAGAAAAAATGTTTGATACTTTTTTGAAAAAGGCTTTCACTGAACCGTATCTTTACAATGAGATTCAATAAGGAGGTATCCATTGTCTTTAACAAATTTAGAAATTGATGAATTGTATTCTTTACTTAATAAAGAAAAGACTTCTATTCTTAAACAAAAAACAGAAAGAGATTTGCTACTGAAACAAAAACAGGAGAAATTGGATCATCTAAAAGAGGTTCAGTTGAATGAGGAAAATACCATTCTTGCGAGAGACCTTTTGGAAAAATCATCCCAGGAAGCTCGCATAAAAGGACAATCCATTCTTGAGGAAGCTGTAACGAAGATTTTACAAATTGTTTTTGGTGATATTTACAAAATCCGAATTGAAACCACAGTTCGTGCAGGAACGCCTTCAGCGGATGTTTACGTGGAAAAACGTATCGGATTAAATCAAGAACTAATTGACTTAAATAATGAAGGTGGGGGGTTGACCGATATTATATCTCTAGCATTTTTCGTTGCTGTAAGTAGATTGGTCGGACAAGAAAATGCCGGTATTGTTGTTATGGATGAACCGACATCTGCCGTTTCAAAAGCTCACGCCGAATCAGTTGCGGAAGCGATTTCTATTTTGACGGAATATTTAGGTAAGGCTAGTTTGATCATTACACACGAGCGTGAATACCTACCTAACTTAATTGAACACGTGTATTATGTTGAGCAAGGTGCTGATGGTATCTCACGTGTAACAGAACTTTAATTTTGGATGTGGAGAGAATGAGAAAAGACGATTATAAAGAATTAATTGAAAAACTTAAATTTTTAGTTAAAAACCACCCGGACAAAAAGGGTGTTAATAAATTAGTTGGATTGTGGGAAAAAATGAAAAATTCGGATATGATTTTCATTTTAGATAAAGATGTAAAAAAAGAAATTGAAAGACTTTACAATGAACATTCAGATGAACATTCGGAAACTGATGTGGTTATTATGCTTGACGGAGAATTAAATCAGGAAACATTGGTTTGGTTAAGGAATAACTTTGACGACACAGCACAGTTAATTTCCGATAGTTTGTCGATTGATCTTGAAAAAGCAAAAGAAATCCTTCGAAAAACAATCGATGAGTCTGAAATTGATCCAGACAAAAATAAAGAATCTGAAACAGTTAAAGTCCCGGTAATTTCTGGTAAGAAATTTTTGGATAACTCTCTAAAATCTGAGGTTGGTGAAAATCACGAAAAATTAGATGAAGAAAGCCTGTTGAACCGTGTATTTTCTCTGATTGAAAATTACAATAGAGTGTTATCCCAGCTTTCCATCTATTCCGGAAATCAATCAGAAAAAGAGGATAAATTATTGTCCGTTCTACAGGAAAATAAACCCGAAAAGGGTGAGGTTGTTCTAAAAATTCCCTTTAAGAAAAAAGGTGCCGGGGCTCACTTGTCAGAGTTACTGATTGAGGCTTTTGGTAAAGAAAATGAATTTGAGTTATGTTCCGGTTGTGATTTCATAACTGTAATTATTAGAGAAGATGGAGCACCAACTGTTTCTTGTTCAGATGATGAAGATTCTCCTGTTATAAAAAAAGATATTGAAAAATTTATTTCTTTATTAGCTTCAGACACGAAAGAATTATTTATTTCAGATGATCACGACTCAATCTTGCTGAAAAACTTCTCAGATTTGTTGGTAATAAACAAGACGGATTCTAATAGCACAGAATTTGGTAAGGATTTATTAACAGAAATTTTCAAAGGATATAGTAAGTTGATGGATTCTAATAATATTTCATTGTCTGTTGTTATTAAATTTTCAGATAAGAATATGTTCTTCGTTTTATTCGAGGATGAACTTTATTTTATTGGAGAAGAAATTAAATAAAATGAGGAGCGGAAAGCTCCTCTTATAATTTAAGAAAATAATTAATCTGGAGTTAATCCAGTAGAAAGAGGGTTGTGCTGTGGTAATTACAGTAAGTAGAGGTAGTGATTCCAAACTATCCGATTATAAGAAATTAATGGGGATGTTGATGTCCAAGAATGATATCCCTCAAATACAAAAGGAATTTGTTAACTATATCAACGTTTCCTGTCGTTCTTTGGCGATGAATAACACACTTGAATGTGTGATGGAAAAGGGACACACGATCCCAGAGTACAGAACCGGCGAGTCTTTTGTAGTTAATTTTAGATATAACTTAATATCTAACCAATTAACGCTGGTTGATATAGACTCGGGATTTTTAGCTAGTCGTTCCGGTGTTAAAAAAATACCAAAAGCATTGTATGATGTGGATATCATCCTTGAGATGAACGGCGTTGAACTTAGCGATATTTTCAGAAATAAAGGTGTGGAGGAAATTCTTCAAAACGCAATTTCTGATTCAATCATTAATAGTAAGGGAAAAATTCCTTTCCCTTTAAAAGATACAGAAGATGAGGTCGACGACTTTATTGAAAGTCTATACGATTTGAGTCCGAATATCAGACAAAGCATTCTGTTACAAGTAAAGGAGAATGTCCAAGGCTGGAATATTTTCAGAAAGGTTTCTGAGAAACTTAATCTATAACAGAGGATTCCCCCCTCTGTTTTTGTTTAAGTAAGATTTTTAGTCTATAATTAATACAGAAATTTAAAAATCTGACTGAAATAATGTCAGTAGAAAGAAGGAAAAATATGAACGAAATGGCTATGTTGGCGTTGCTGTCTCGCCCGGTTGTTGCGGAGATGGCAACACCTCTAGAACAAGTGGCTTTGTTGTTAGCTGAAGAGCAAAAAGCTCAAGCTGCAAAACAAGCTGCTAAATAAAAAGGGGATTATTAATCCTCTTTTTTTGTTTTTGTTTTAAAAGTTGATTATATAATTGTTAAAAACAAAAAGAAAAAGAGCTTTTAGCTCGGGAAGAAGGAAAAAAATATGAGAACAGTAACAAAAGAAAACTTTATCGATGTTATCGATAAACTCCAATGGGATGGCGTTTCTGTAGAACCAGAAATCATTTCCAAGGGATTCTTAGAAATCGAAGTCGGCGACTTCGAATGGGATATCCCATATTATGGTGTAGACAAGGAAATTGCCCTACACCTCAAAAACAAACTATCTTTGTTGGCTCGGGATTTTAGATATCCTATCAACAAAGATAAGACACTTGTTTTAAGTGTCGACAAAGACATCGTTGGGGACTTAAAAGTTATCATTGATAACTTTATCGACACCAACAAAGATATGGATAATATCGTCATTGTCTTTGAAAAATAAAGAGAGGGGATTATTAATCCTCTTTTTTGTTTTTTTTAAAAGTTGATTATATAATTTTAAAAATAAAAATAAAGAGCTTTGAGCTCGGGAAGAAGGACAAAAATGGAAATTAAAAAAGAAAAGAAGTTGAGTAAAACTGACATTGTGATAGTGCCAGATCTATCACTACTATATTCCAAACAATATTCCAATATTGATCGGAAAAAAATAAACAATGCTTTAGCCGAAATTAAAAGATTGAAGCGTGATGGATTGTTGTAATTAAAAAAGGGGATAACTAATCCTCTTTTTTTATTTCTCAATTTTAGAAAGATTATATAATTTTGAAAATATAAAAAACCGCTGCAAAAGCAGCACAGAAAGAAGGTAAATTTAATGCAATACATTACTATCAACGAATTGATTACGGAAATCCCTAAATTATTCTTTGCCAAGGAACCAATGATGATCCTTGGTCGCCCAGCTATCGGTAAGACCGTCGTTATCGAGAAGAAGCTCAAAGAGCTTGCCGAATGGCAACTCAATAAAGAACTCGGTAGCAAACACGGTCGTGACTGGAAGGAGTGCTACTCAATCGTAGACGGTTCTGGTACTCCGGAAGAAACGTTGTCAATGCCTTACATTGACACTATGGCTGATGAAAAAGATGGGGATCACTTGAAGATCGATAACTTGCCGGAGATCAAGAAAATGCAACGTTTTCTTGATGACCCAGCAAATAAAGGATTGGACTATTTCTTCTTGATTGATGAAATCAGCTCCTTCAACCAAGGGGATCAGCGCACTTGGATGAACTTCATTCAAGCCGGACGTACACCAAACGGTGTTATGTTTGACAAGAGCCGTGTGTTCTTCATCCTTGCGGGTAACCCGGGGCCAGATATTCCAGGGTTCGAGGATTCGGATAGTCCAACACATCCGATCGAGGAAGCGGTTATCACACGATGTGCCGTTTATATCCTTGCAGAAGATTACGCTGGATTTATGGATTGGGCTAAGGGAGTTAACGAAAAGGGATTGTCAAATATCCATCCATACCTCTTCAGTGCTTTCAAGCAAAACCCAGGACTCTACTTCAAGAAGGTAGACGATGATATCCGTTTGGCAACAAACCGTACCATCGAGAAATGTTCTAACTACCTTTATGCAGTAGAAGAAATGCAAGAAATGGGTATGAAAGCAGAGTGGGCTCAAATGACCATCAAGTCATTCTTTGGTGATGAATGTGGAGCTACCATTATCGCAACAATGAACCAACTTGATAAGTTGATGACACTTGAAGAGTTGTTCGGTGATGAAAAAGACGCCAAACTCAAGAAGACGGCAATCAATAAATACAACAGCTTGGATCCATTCCAACAGTACTATTTGTTGTTGAAGGCTACGGAGGACACATCTCCGATTAAATTCAAAGTTGAAAACAACGTTCGCAAACTTGTTGAACTTTTGAGTTCTGACGAAATCAGCACACCTACTGAAACATCTTCAGCGTTGGCTTATCGTCTTCAAAAGGCTCCAGCAGGTTCTAACGCCTCAGCTTTGAAAGATTTCAAGCATATTCTTGGTGATGACGACAAGAACATCTTGTTCACAATTCGTGAAAACCAAGCTCTTATGCAAACATTTTAAAAAAAATAAAAGCTGCATTTATTGCAGCTTTTTTATTTACCCTGTAACTTTTGAAGTTTTCTGCTTTTTGTGGTATAATTTAAACAGATAAAATATTTTAATTAAGAAAGAAGGAGGACTGACAACAATGTCAGAAACTATTACAATACTAAGAAAGAGTTGGGAGTCTAGTAATAAGGACTTGTATATTTATCAAGTTCATCCACAAGATATCCACAACACTATTCTAGAAAAACATCCAGTTTACAATTCGTATTCTGTATTTTCCCAAACAAACCTTTTAGTTGGGGATACAATCACTGTCGACCTTGAACCAAAGAAAACTGGTAAGGGCACTAACTTTTACGTAAAAAAAGTTTACTTTAAATTTCCGGAAACGATTGATGATCAGTGGAATTACTTGGATCGTATTGCTGCTAACGAGCATTTTAAGGGACTTGTAAAGCACCTAAAGAATGAGGGTTTTCTTGACAATAAAACTCTACCCCTAAATAAAATCACAAATTCAATCTATATTATCTCAGAAGATGGAGATGTTGTTTTTAGTGAAAACGGAAAAGTTTTATCTGAAATTCTTTCAGAAGAAAATCCTAATATTTCTTTAGAAAAATATAAGCGCTTATTTAAATGCCTTAACGATAAACAAAAATCTTCTCAACTAATTTCTCTCTTAGGAGAGGCTGGGGAATGTTTTACTGATTTACAAATTGAAAAGATTGTTGGTCAGTATCCAACTCCACAAAAAGCGTTTGATGTTATGATGAGTAACCCGTTCGATATGATTAACATTGAAGGTTTTGGATTTAAGATTGTTGATACTTTTCGTGAGAAATTATCACAACTTTATCCGGGGAACCCTGTTTATTTCAAAGATTCGAACAAACGTGTATTTTACGGGGTTCAGTTTATCATTCAACAAGAAATCACCAAGAGCGGCAATACTCTGATTGCTATTTCTGAATTTATGAAAATTGCTATCTCAGATCTTGATTTACCAGCTGATATTATTGAAGCAGAAGTTGAAAAACATCGTATCGATCCAAATTTAAGCTATTTAAAAGAAACGTCACTTGGAATTGTCACTGTTGATAATTTTGTTACAACAGTAGATTATTGGAATTGCGAAAATTTAATTTACAAGATACTTTCAATTTCAAGTGGTGTTGTGGATCGTGATATTCTCCGAAATTTTGACGAAAAACTCGAAAAATTTCTCGAAACGACAGATTTTGAACCGAGCGACGAGCAGTTAGAAGCATTTCATTCTGTGAAAAACTCAAAATTCTCACTTTTGGTAGGGCCCGGTGGTACAGGTAAAACTAAAACTGTTTCAGAGTTGATTAACTTTCTGAAACAAGAAAAGTTAAAAGTTCAATTGATTGCTCCAACTGGTAAAGCAGCGCAAACGCTATCTAGTTACGCAGGTTTTGAAGCTTCAACGATTCACCACGAGTATATGTTGAATCCAAATAAGAATGGATCTTACAACGTTTCTGTAACCGCTCTGGAAGAAAAGTTTAAGAAATCAACCCCAGATATTGTATTCATTGATGAATTTTCAATGGTTGATTCTGCTTTGTTTGGGGCAATTATGCAACTGATACAGAAAGATGTGGCGAAATTTTCAAAAACTCGTTGGATGTTCATCGGAGATGAGTTTCAATTACCGTCAGTTGGGCCAGGTAATTTGTTACACCTTTTTATTAAGAAAGGTCTATTGAAAACTACACGCCTAACAAAAAGTTTTCGTGTTAAATCCGGTAACGGTGGTATCGCACAACTTTCAGAAGAGTTCCGTTCAGGATATTTCTCTCCTAAAGATAACGGAAATAAACCGTTTGTTTTGGCGAAGGATCTTATCGCTCAGAACATTGATAATCAAGATACAATTTTATCTCAAGTTATTAATGCTTATAAAAAGATGTTGAGTAACGATGTTAATCCAGAAGATATTATGGTTTTAACACCAGTTAATAAAAATTTACTGGGTCAATTGAATCTGAATAATCATATTCAAACCTTGATTCGTGAGTATCAAGAGAAGAATCCACTAGATCTCTATCTAGAATCAAAAGTTTTTGGTGTTGAGGTTAAATTTTATAAGGATGATCTTGTTCTATTTCAAAATAACCGTCGTTTTCCAAAAGGTATCGATGTTAATAATACCGTGGAAAGTTTTACGGCAGAAGATTTAGAAGCAGTTCCTGTTAATAACGGAGATGTTGGTAAAATTATTGATATTTCAGGTTACGGCGTTATCGTTGAAAATCTTGTTACTAAAGAACGAGTTCAAGTATTCGCCGAAGATCTCAGTGAAGAGTTACGATTAGGTTACTCTTATACAATTCACAAATCTCAAGGTAGTGAATCTAAGTATGGAATTATGATTGCAGCTAGTCAACACAATTATTCGTTGAACGCAAATCTATTGTATACTGGTATCACCCGTTTTAAAGAACGTTGTTATCTATTCGGCTCATTCCGGACAATTCGACAAAAAGTTCGAGTATTTGAAAATAAATCTCGAAACACTGTTTTAGAATATCTGGTTGAGCGTGAACGAGAAAGTGAAGTTGTTTTTTAAAGCCGGTTATTTACCGGCTTTTTATATAATTTAAGAAAATAGATTTCTGCACTTTAATAAATGCAGTAGAAAAGAGGGTATTATGTTATTTTGGGGATCATTAATTTCTTGTGGAATTGCTGTTGTTATCGGAGTTTCTGGATTCTTAAACGCAGTCAAATACGAGAAGAATGAACTAGAAAATTTATAAGTAGATTCTTTCAAGAGTCTACTTTTTACTTTTATAAAAAAACAAACTTCTGATGTAAAATATAAAATATAGATTATTGATTTTTATTCTTTGTTCTGATATAATGGAAGAAGAATAAACTTTGCATTTAAATTAAAAAAAAGAGTTTAAAAAAGGAGAATTATAGTTGATTACAATTTATACAAAAAACAATTGCACTCAGTGTAGAATGGCTAAGAATATTATGGATCGTTCCGGTGTCGAATATGAAGAAATTAATATCGATAAGAATCCGGATTATATTCCGTTTTTAAAAGAGAAAGGGATTGCTTCAGCACCGGCTATTTTTTACGGTAACGATGAAGATTTTATTGTTGGATTTCAACCAGAAAAGATTAAGAAATTAGCGAAAGTGATGGTGAAAAAACAGTGAGTTTCAATCACATTATTATTGCAGGGATTGCGTTCATCTGGATGAGCATAATTACCTTTGGTTTGTTGATATTATCAGCGCTTGAGGAACGCTCTATGTGGTGCGAACGCCCTTATACAATTACAGCCTTTGATTTGGATTATACTAGAGTAGATTTTTGTGGTAGATTTTACATCAATCAAGTTGATACTGAAGCTAGACAAATAACATTTACACAGATACTTGAAAACGGGAAAGCTCAGACTAGAGTGGATCTACCATTCATTGCTGTTGACTCCGATTTAAAATCTCTCTTGGAAGAATACCCCAATTTTTACAGTTCTGATTTAAATGAAACACTATCAGTTTTAAAAGAATCAGAAATTGAATTTGCAGCTCTAATTGTTAAAGAAGATGTTGTATTTGATATTTATCTTTTACCAAGTGGAAGAGCTGTTGAGATGGGGAGAGGTAGAGCTCGTTTGTTCGGATATGATAATACACAGATAGATGTTAAAGGATTTAACATTGTAACCCTTAAAAAGGGTAAGGTCAAAAGAACAAGAAATTAATTGTTAGTTTTATAAAATAAAAAAAAGCAGGATAAACCTGCTTTTTATTATGCGCCGATTTTCTCGATCTTGTATCGATAATCATCCTCTAAGTATGCAACGAGGTGACCACGAATATCTTGTTCACGAACGCTGAGAGTGTTGGTTTTTGATTCAACCATAACCCAAATAACGTTACGGAATCCGTAATTTTCGATTCGTGACTCGCCGTAACCATCTGAAATGATGATAACCACATCGTTTTGGTTTGTGACACCGACCTGTTTCATATAATCGAATACTGGTTGGAAACTTGTACCACCACGTCCGGTTGGTACAAATTTGAACTTACCACTCTTAGGAATGACTTGTTCATTTTCGCTGTATACAACAGTATCAAAAGGAATAATACTCAAGTTTGCTTTGATCGCCTTAGCAATCGCAGCAACCTCCATTGTTGCCCAGCTAATTTCAAAGGTTCCCATTGATCCTGAATTATCAAGGAAGACTCGGATGTTTTTATTCCAAAGTTTCTTCTTACCTTTTTTAATTACAGGTCGATTACCTTGATGTTTGTAAATTCGAGAATAAGTGCTTCGGACACCGGCACGAAGACGACCGACACCTTGTTGAAGAACTGTTTTTAAAGGAAGTTTTCCTTTTTCAGATTTACCTTCAATCGCCTGATCATACAATCCGCCAGCCATCAAGCCACGCATTTTCTGACTATCAACTTTATCACGAACAACCGGGTCTTGAGATACACGCTTAACGATATCAGCAACTGCGGTACGAGTATCCTTTTGTGAAGCGATACTACCAATTGACTCACCATCTTCTGTAGTTACATCAGAAGGAGTTTTGTACCAAGTATTGTGATCATCTAATCCAGTGCCTTGTCCTTGACCGTTACCTTGACCGTGACCGTGTTGACGACCACAAGTACAATGTCCTTGACCTTGACCGTTTTGATTTTGCCCTTGACCCTGACCATTTTGATCTTGCCCTTGACCTTGACCGTTTTGATTTTGTCCTTGACCTTGACCATTTTGGTCTTGCCCTTGACCTTGACCATTTTGGTCTTGCCCTTGACCTT
>ERZ772961.29-NODE-29-length-81263-cov-11.079463_pt1 | contig 81263 bp, 52 predicted proteins | sample MGYA00580677_ERZ772961 | MGnify/ENA primary metagenome ERZ772961 (study PRJEB29015, sample SAMEA2738088) | human oral metagenome | biome: human oral; feature: human-associated habitat; material: saliva | place: China | collected 2227 ... | reverse complement strand
TCCGAGCTGTCCTGGAAGCACATCGACCACCCGTCCGAGGTTGTCGAGGTTGGCCAGCCCGTTACCGTCGAGGTTCTCGAGGTGGACCTGGACCGCGAGCGCGTGTCCCTGTCCCTCAAGGCAACCCAGGAAGATCCGTGGCAGGCATTCGCCCGCACCCACGCTCTGGGCCAGATTGTTCCCGGCAAGGTCACCAAGCTCGTTCCCTTCGGTGCATTCGTGCGCGTTGAGGACGGCATCGAGGGCCTCGTCCACATCTCCGAGCTGGCAACCCGCCACGTTGACCTGGCTGAGCAGGTCGTCTCCGTTGGTGAAGAGGTCTTCGTTAAGATCATCGACATCGACATGGACCGCCGCCGCATCTCCCTGTCCCTCAAGCAGGCAAACGAGGGCGTTGACCCCAACGCTACCGAGTTTGACCCCGCTCTGTACGGCATGGCTGCAGAGTACGACGAGGCTGGCAACTACAAGTACCCCGAGGGCTTCGACCCCGAGGCTAACGAGTGGCTGGAAGGCTTCGACGCACAGCGCGAGGCTTGGGAAGCACAGTACGCAGAGGCACAGGCTCGCTTCGAGGCTCACAAGGTTCAGGTTGCTAAGGCTCTCGAGGCTGACGCAGAGGCTGCAGCAGCAGCTCCCGCAGCAGCTGAGCCCGCACCGACCTCTTACTCCTCCGAGGAGCCCGCTTCCGCAGGTACCCTCGCATCGGATGAGGCACTGGCTGAGCTCCGCAAGAAGCTGACCGGCAACTAATCTGCCGCTCAGATGAGCACTCATCAGGCGTAATAGCCGATAGGTAACCCCGCACGGGGTGCCTAGAGCAGGGGAACCCCCTCATCTCCCGTTTGGGAGGTGAGGGGGTTCTTTGCGTTATTGGGGGTGTGGCTTTTAGCCGGCGGTCATCTGCGCCCACACGGCGCGCACTTGCTCGGCGGTCTCCTCCAGCGAGCCGCCATTATCAATAATCCAGGTGGCAATAGCCTCACGCTGCTCGTCGGTTGCCTGCGCGGCGATGCGGGCGCGCGCATCCTCCTCACTCATACCGCGCGAAGACACCAGGCGCTGCAGGCGAGTCGCCAGGGGAGTGCGCACCACGACCACGCCCTCAAAGGCGGACGGGTCGCCGGTCTCCACGAGTAGGGGAATGTCCTCCAGTACCACGCCGCTAAAACCGGGTTCGGACTGCGCCTGCTCCACCAGCTGCGCGGCACGCTCACGAATGGCCGGGTGCACAATCGCGTTCAGACGCAGGCGCGCCTGCTCATTATTGAACACGATACGCGCCAGGGCGGGGCGGTTGAGGTAGCCGTCCTTATCGAGTAGATGCTCACCGAACTCCGCGACCGTGCGGGCGAGCACCGCCTCGCCAGGCTCCATGAGGGAGCGGGAGATAGCGTCCGCATCCACCAGGAACGCGCCCTGCTCAACGAAGAGGGAGGCGATGGTGCTCTTGCCGCTGCCGATACCGCCGGTGAGGGCGTAACGGCGCAGGGCAATAGAAGCGCGGGAAGAAGACTGGGACATGGACGGTGCTCCTGACGGGCTGTGCCACAATAGATAGGTACTGATCAGAGGAGGACACATGCAGGAAGAAACTCGCGCCAACCGCTACCTTGTGCCGCGCGGCGATGAGCCCTATGAGAGCCTCCTCGAAATTAAGCGTAGCGAATTTATTGGTCACATCAAGCGCGTGAGCACCGTTGAGGAGGCGCGCGCCTACATTGAGTCGGTGCGTAAGACCTACCACGATGCCCGCCACGTGTGTTCGGCGTTCGTGATTGGTGCTGACCGCGATATTCAGCGTTCCTCCGACGATGGCGAGCCCGCCGGTACCGCTGGTGTGCCGATGATGCAGGCGCTGCTGGCGCGTCAGACCCGCGAGGACGGCACCACCGACCTGTCGGATGTGGTTGCGGTGGTCGTGCGCTATTTCGGTGGCATTAAGCTTGGCGCCGGTGGTCTGGTGCGTGCCTACACTGATTCGGTGGTGCAGACCCTGGACGGTGCGCTATTTGATTCGCGTGAGCGTCTGCGCGTGGGTCAGGTGCCCAGTTCGCATGCGGATGCTGGCCGCCTGGAGAACGAGATCCGTGCCGCCGGTCTGAACGTGCTGGGTACCGAGTACGGTGCGGAGGGTGCCACGATTTCCCTGGGCGTGTTTGACCGCCCGGAGGAGCTGGAGCGTGCCGAGGAACTGGTGGTGAGCTTGAGCTCCGGCACGGCGAGCGTGACCTGGGGTGATACGCAGTGGGTGGATTTGCCGGTCTAGGTTGTTGGCCTCTACGTTGCCGCTCCCTAGATTCCCGGTCTTAGATTTCTGCTCCCAGAATTCCGAGCTAGAGCGCCCGCGTAAAGCTCTCAAAACCTGAAACATAGCTCAACCTTAGTTAATAGTTACTCTAGCCCTAGTAATTGCCCGCTAAAGCTGATAGCCTAAAAAGCGTTGCGGAACGCACACGCCCCTCCACAGCATGGGCAACGGGTTCATCACCAGCGGTAACCCAGCCCGGCGCCTCCACGGGGGAGCGGGTGCGCCCGCACCGACGGGCGGGGCTCAACGCTGACATCTCAGCGCAGAGAACTGGGTACTATCTCAGCGCTGAGATCCTGATGCTGACGTCTTGAAGCTATAGCTTAGTTACTCAAGGAACGAGGCACAGCTGTATGCCGGTACTATACGATCCGGCAGACGGTGGTGTGTGTGCGAACCATCTGCCGGTAGGCGCCGAGCCCCGCCCGTCACCCTATAAAGAATCAGCTAACGAACGCTCTGAAGAGCTCAAGGTCGTGAAAACGTGACGCAGTCGGGAACCTACCGAGAACAAGTAGTCGAACAAGCAGGCAAAAACTCATCAGAGCAGTCCGCGGGCAGCCGCGGCGGCACCGCAACCCTCAACCGCCAGGGAGCGCGCCTCCACAAGCGGGACAGCGCTGAGCAGCTTGAACCCGCCACCGTCGCCCAGCTACTCAATGCCTACCGCCAGCAGAACCTCGGCACCCTGCTGGGCGTGCTCACGCAGCGTCCGGCAGAGTTTGCCCGTCAGCTCGGCAGGCTCTGCCGCGTCTTCCCCGAACATGTTCACGCTATCGCCCAGGCGTTCGGCACCGTGGGCCGCGCCCTGCCCATTGACGAGCTGGTGCGCCTGCACAACCGCTACTCCAACGCCGCCCGCGGAGTCGGCGAACACCTCAGCCTGGATAACTCCGGTGTGGCGCACCTGGTGCAGAGCCCTGCACTCAGCCGTGAAGGTGCGGGTCACCTTCTCATGGCGGTTGAACTCTGCCTCGCCGGCAGGATGCGCGGGCTCACCATCGCCATGCCCTCCACCGAGGCGTTCACCCCGGCTGAGCAGGCACCGAGCCTCGGATCCTGCAACCCCGCCCTGGACGGTGCCCTCAACGCGTTCGAGCCGGCAGGCTGGGAGCCGTTCCCCCTGGACAGTAGCGAAGTGCTGCTCGCGACCGGTGTGCGCGATGTACCCGACGGCTACGAGCTGTCCCTCTGGCTGCTCGATGACGACTACCAGTGCCGCGCCCGCATTGAGCGAGGAGCCCCGCAGGTGTGCGTGGCAAGCTTCTACGATGAAGAAGTCATCACTCGAACCGTGGAAGAAACCGGGTCGGGTGAAGCCGGTCTGGTCGAGAACTACCGCGTGGAAGAGTACGCGGAACTGGACTTCCTCAACGCCATGGACCGGCAGGTGCGCTACGTGGCAGTCACCGCCGCCGTGGGGGAGCCGCTGCTGTCTGTACTGAACGAGAAGAGCGCGGTGCCCAATAGCATTCCCGACCCTGCCGCTTTTGCGAACGGTGCGGGCGCCTCCCGGTTTGAGGGGAATGCCCTCCCGGATATTCGCACCGCCGCCGTGGTCGGTAAGGGCCTGCGCACCGTCAATCACCGCGGCATGCTGCCGGTGTTGGGTGTGCCGAACCGCACCGTGTGCGCGGTGATTGACCTGTATAAGCAGCGCATCTGCGTGCCGGGTGTGGGTATTCCGCGCGGGCTGAGCATGGAGGATGAAGAGCACACCATGCAGCTGATTTTGAGCGCCCTGAACGGGTACCTTCCGCTGACGAACCGGTCGCTGATGAGCCTCGCCGGAGCCACCGTGGAGGTGCGCTAAATTCTTACCCGCGAGGTGCCCCACTGGTGTGTAGTCACCGGTGGGGCAGTTAGCGGTAGGGTAGTTAGCGGTGAGGCGGTGGGGGTCGTGGCGAGCGCATTGCGCGTCATCGTATTGCGCCAGCAGAAAAGGGTGACCAATCCGGGCGCGCATCGGGCGGCTTTCCCCTAGGATGGATACATGAGTTACGCACCCCAGATTAACCGCGTCGTCGCCCCCTTTGAGGTCATTAGCCCCTTCCAGCCTGCCGGTGATCAGCCGAAGGCTATCGCCGAGCTCACCGAGCGTGTGCAGAACGGTGAGAAGGACATTGTGCTGATGGGCGCTACCGGTACCGGTAAGTCCGCGACCGCAGCCTGGCTGATTGAGGCGGTGCAGCGTCCAACTCTGGTGCTCGTGCAGAATAAGACTCTGGCGGCGCAGCTGGCGAATGAGCTGCGCGAGCTGCTGCCGAATAATGCGGTGGAGTATTTCGTCTCCTACTACGACTACTACCAGCCTGAGGCGTACGTGCCGCAGACCGATACGTTCATTGAGAAGGACTCCTCCATCAACGAGGAGGTGGAGCGTCTGCGCCACTCGGCGACGAACTCCCTGCTGACTCGCCGTGACGTGGTGGTGGTTGCGACCGTGTCCTGCATTTACGGTCTGGGCACGCCCGAAGAGTACATTGAGCAGATGGTGACTTTGCGTCGCGGTGAGGAGATTGACCGCGACGAGCTGTTGCGCCAGTTCGTGGCGATGCAGTACGCGCGTAACGACATGGACTTTCACCGCGGCACGTTCCGTGTGCGCGGCGATACCGTCGAAATCATCCCCATGTACGAGGAGAACGCGATCCGCATTGAGTTCTTCGGTGATGAGATTGAGGCGATTTACACCCTGCACCCGCTGACCGGCGAGGTGATTCGCGAGGAAGAAGAGATGTACGTCTTCCCTGCAAGCCACTACGTTGCTGGCCCTGAGCGCATGGCGAAGGCCATTACCCCCATCGAGGATGAGTTGCGCGAGCGCCTGCAGACCCTCGAATCCCAGGGCAAGCTGCTGGAGGCGCAGCGTCTGCGCATGCGCACCACCTACGACCTGGAAATGATGGAGCAGATGGGCATCTGCAATGGCATTGAGAACTACTCGCGCCATATTGACGGTCGTGCCCCCGGTAGCGCCCCGAACTGTCTGCTGGATTATTTCCCGGATGATTTCCTGCTGATTATTGACGAGTCGCACGTGACGGTCCCGCAGATTGGCGCCATGTACGAGGGCGATATGTCCCGTAAGCGCACCCTGGTGGAGCACGGTTTCCGTCTGCCGTCGGCGATGGATAACCGCCCGCTGAAGTGGGAGGAGTTCCTGGAGCGTATCGGTCAGACGATTTACCTTTCGGCGACCCCGGGTAAGTATGAGCTGTCACAGGCTGATGGTTATGTGGAGCAGATTATTCGCCCGACCGGCCTGATTGACCCGGAGATTGTGGTCAAGCCGACCAAGGGGCAGATTGATGATTTGCTTGAGGAGATTCGCGTGCGCGTTGAGCGCGATGAGCGTGTGCTGGTCACGACCCTCACCAAGCGCATGGCGGAGGATCTGACCGAGTACCTGCTGCAGCACGGCGTGAAGGTGCAGTACCTGCACTCCGACGTTGACACTCTGCGCCGTGTGGAGCTTCTGCGTGAGCTGCGCCTGGGTACTTTTGATGTGCTGGTCGGTATTAACCTGCTGCGTGAGGGCCTGGACCTGCCCGAGGTGTCCCTGGTTGCGATTCTGGATGCCGATAAGGAAGGCTTCCTGCGTTCGACCACGTCGCTGATTCAGACCATTGGTCGTGCGGCGCGTAACGTGTCCGGTCAGGTGCATATGTACGCCGATAAGATTACGGATTCTATGCGCGTTGCGATTGATGAGACGAACCGCCGCCGCGAGATTCAGCAGGCGTACAACCGTGAGCACGGCATTGACCCGCAGCCGCTGCGGAAGAAGATTGCCGATATTACGGATGTTCTCGCCCGCGAGGAAGAGGACACCCGCGAACTTCTGCAGCTGCGGAAGAGCGGTAAGAAGGGTGCCCGCACGGTGAGTGCGGGTGCGAAGACCGGTTCTGTGACCTCGTCGAAGATTGCCACGAGCACCCCGGAGTCGGAGGAGCTTCTCGCCCGTGCGGAGGCGCGCGTTCGTGCCGACGGCCTGGCGGCGGCACCCGCCGAGGATCTGCTGGATTTGATTGAGCAGATGAACGAGCAGATGCGCGTGGCGGCGGAGAACCTGCAGTTTGAGTTGGCGGCGCGTCTGCGTGATGAGCTTGCCGATTTGAAGAAGGAGTTGCGCCTGATGAAGGAGGCGGGTCACGCCTAAACCCGGTGTTTAGGGGGCCGACTTGGGTTTTTCGCCATGAGATAATTCATTGCTCGTGAAGTTCCACTGAGTGCAGATACATGCTGTACACTATCAAAGTGTTTTACGTGTCAAATAACACCGTGATGCTTCCGAACGATAAAGAAAAATCTGTGACTATTTCAAATAACCCTTCAGACGCACACACTACGGGAGTTCGTTCCGTTACCCGCCGCAACCTCACCCGCGGCGCGCTCTGGGCTGTGCCCGCTATTGCCGCCTCCACGGCGGTGCCCGCATTCGCAGCCTCGGCTGATGATTGCAAGACGGTTAAGGGCCCGGACTTCACCCAGGTCGGCGGCTGGATGATTACCAACCCCGCCAGTGGCGCTCTGCAGTCGCGCACCAAGAACAAGCCCGTGACTGCGCCGGTGACCGGTCAGGCGTGGTGGTCCATGGAGAATGCAACCTCCCCGAACCCCGCAACGATTCGCCTCATGTCCGTGTATGAGGCGACTCACGGCCCCGAGGGCGACCTCAACCTGAACTGCGGCGAGTTCGTGATGACCTACAACGTCTCCGCAGTGGAGGCGACGACCGGCACCACGCACCTGCACCCGTCTATGGACATTTACCTCTTCTCGCCCGAGGGTGAAATCATTGATCGTCAGGTCTTCACGACTGACCCGACCGGCAAGGCAACCGTCATGACCCGCAACGGCAAGACTCAGACCGTTCAGGGTCAGGTCATTCCCTTTGCGTCGAGCGTGAATGATCAGGCGACCGGTATCTCTGCGCGTTTTGCGCTGCGTGGCGATAAGCTCATGGAAGGCATGTACCAGTTCGAGGTGGTTATTACCGTCCCGACGATTCGTGAGAACGGCAAACTGGATACGAACAAGCAGGTGAACGCGATTGCTTTCACCCCGCCGACCTTCAACATGGTGACCTCCTAATTGAATCTCCTCATTGAATGAAAAGTAGCCCTCCCCGTAATGGTTCACGGGGAGGGCTACTTTGATGTGGGCGTGCTGCGCTGCTCTACGCTACGGCGTTTCGGCGTGCCTCGCTCCTGAAAGTCCTTCCGGAAAGGCTCCTGTGCGAAAACCTCAACCTGCTGTATAATCGTTCACCGAGCAAGGGAGTATCCCACCAATCGACTCATCGTCAGCACGTTAGCCGAAGGCGCCTAACCGGTGAATCGGGCCGACCTCCATTCAGGTCGGCGGGAGAGACTTGTGGTCCTGTACGCACACCACAAGAAAGGCTCCCCATGGAAGTTACCGGGTTGCAATGGTTGGTTACTATTCTCATCATCGCGGGTCTGTTGGCCTTCGATTTCGTGTTCCACGTCCGTAAGGCGCACGAACCCACCGTCAAGGAAGCGGCCATCTGGTCGAGTATTTACATCAGCATCGCGATGCTGTTCGGTCTGTATATTTTCGTGACGAACGGCCCCTCCGCCGCCACCGAATTCTATGCAGGCTACATCACCGAAGAAGCTCTCTCGGTCGATAACCTCTTCGTCTTCATGATTATTATGGGCACTTTCCGCGTCGCCCGTGAGAATCAGCAGAAGGTCCTGCTCTTCGGTATCGTCTTCGCGATTCTGGCGCGCGGCACCTTCATCTTCGCCGGTGCGGCAATCATCAACTCCTTCGCCTGGGTGTTCTACATCTTCGGCCTGGTTCTGCTCATGACCGCAGGTAACCTGCTCAAGGACGAAATCACCGAAGGCGACGGCGACGACGAGGCAGACAACATCATGGTCCGCCTCGCCAAGAAGTACCTGAAGACCAGCGACCACTTCGACGGCGATAAGCTCTTCACCATCGAAAACGGCAAGCGCGTCATGACCCCCATGATGCTCGTCATGGTCGCTATCGCCGGTTCTGACCTGCTCTTCGCGCTCGACTCGATTCCCGCAATCTTCGGCCTTACCCAGTCCGTCTACATTGTGTTCACCGCGACCGCGTTCTCCCTCATGGGTCTGCGCCAGCTGTACTTCCTCATTGACGGTCTGCTGGACCGCCTCGTCTACCTCTCCTACGGCCTGGCGACCATCCTCGCGTTCATTGGTGTGAAGCTCATCCTGCACGCAATGCACGAGAACAACCTGCCGTTCATCAACCACGGTGAGCCCGTGCACGTTGTGGAGATTACCACCGAAATGTCGCTGATGGTCATCGTGGGTGTCCTCATCATTACCGTGCTTGCCTCGCTGCTCAGCCCCAAGGGCCGCGCACTGCAGACCATTCAGCGTGTTCAGGCGCTCTCCGAGAAGTACCTGGCACTGCCCGAGGATGCACCCGCCGCCGAGCGTGCGGACATCACCGCCCGCTGGCAGCAGGAAACCGAGAAGCTCAACGCCATTCCCGCCAAGCTGCGTGAAGAGCTGATCGAGAAGGAAGACGAATACCACGCCCTCGTGATGCGTGCCCGCACCGCGCAAGATGCGCACGCTTCCTCCAAGTAGTAGTTTGAGCTACTGAGCCTGCGGCCTCACGAGGCTGAGCGCTCACACTAAAGCCCCTCACACCGGATGAACTGCCTCCCGTTTCCTGGACAACAAAAATTAAAGTCCAAGAAACGGGAGGCTTTTCATGCCTATAAATCTAGGAATGAGACACGATCGTTTGCTCCGGGAGCAAGCAGCGCAAATGTTTGAGAGCGGGTTTGGCTATGGTCTAACCGCCAGAAGGCTTGGTGTGTCCGCCGCGACTGTGAGAGAGTGGCAAAAGATGTACCACGTAATCGGAAGGGACGGGCTTCTGGCCATGGGAATAAAGCACACCAGATACGACTATGAGACCAAAGTCGCCGCAGCGAAGGCCGTGGTTGACGGTGGGATGAGTAAACCTGAGGCGATGATGCGTTTCGGCATTGCAAGCGCGACACCGTTGAAGCAGTGGTGCAGGCTGTACCGGCAGGGCGGCGCGCAGGCGCTTAAGCCTAAACCTAAGGGCAGGCCGAAGGGGTCGGGGCGGGCGGTGCCACCAACGCGTGAGGAGGAACTCGCCGAGCGCGTGCGCAAGCTTGAGGCACAGGTGGCGTACCTAAAAAAATCGATTGCCCTGAAGGCGCGCAGGCGCTCCCAAACCGGGACAAAGCCCTAGTGGTTGCTGAGCTTTCAGGGCAGGGACACGCGGTGCGTGATCTGCTCGAGGCTGCTGGTCTTGCCAGGTCGAGCTACTACTACGCGTTAGCTCATCCCTGGCAGCCAACTAGAGTGCGGTTACGTCCCAAGGTTGCACAGATTTTTTCGCGAACGCCCAACGGGTGTGGTCATAGGCAGGTGGCCATGTGCCTGCGCGCTGAGGAAGGGGTGCGTATCGCTGATAAGACGGTTTTGAAGATGATGCGTCAGATGGGGTTGCGCTGCGGTATACGCCGCCAGAGGCCCTACCACAGGTATAACTCCTATAAGGGGGATGTGGGGCAAAGGTTCGCCAATATCATTGGTCGCAACTTCACGGCGACCGGTCCCTGGCAGAAGTTGGGTACGGATGTCACCGAGTTTAAGCTCTCTTTCGGCAAGGCCTACCTTGCTCCGGTTTATGACTTTGCTAGTAAAGAGATTGTTGCCTATTCCATCTCGATGTGCCCTAATCTTGCCCAGCAGCAAGAGATGCTTCAGGTACTCATGGAGGCCAAACCAGCAGGGGTTGAGCCGATTTTGCACTCGGATATGGGGTGGCAGTATCAGCATGAGTTCTACGTCAGTATGCTTGCCGAGAATGGTTTTATCCAGAGTATGTCACGCAAGGGCAACTGTATCGACAATGGCGCTACCGAGCAGGTTTTCGGGCATCTGAAGGATGAGTTTTTTCGTGGCCAAGACTGGCAGACCTTTGAGAGTTTCAAGGCCGACCTTGACGCCTATATTACGCATTGGAATACGGTAAGGCGGCAGGTAAAGCTGAGGGGCCTGACCCCGGTAGAGTACCGGGATCAGGCCCTGCAGGAAGTCGCGTAGCGGCTATTATTAAACGCGTCCAAGTTTCGGGGCGCAGTTCAGGATCAACCGGGGTGAGGGGCTTTAGCTATATCAAATATATTCGGGATAGCCCGGGGCAGAATGACTACCCGGCGAAGAATTACTGGTTGTGAACCTCAGCCAGCATGTTCTTCAGGTGACCCAGAATGGTCAGCGGGTCAGAACCGAAACCGTCGTGGTGGTGGGTCTTCGAGGTCCACACCTGAGTGTTACCGACCCAGCGAGCGGTCTCCATGGAGTGCTCAAAGTCCACGTACACGTCCGGGTTGTACGCCGCAGCCACCACGGGAACCTCGTTCTTGTGCAGCTGTGCGTGGTCGTACAGGCGACCCCAGTCCTTCTTCTCAGCCAGCAGGTTAGCAACCTCAGCCAGCGGACGCAGCGAGGGATCCTCCTCGTAGTACCAGGGGAAGATGTGCTCGCCGGTGAAGAGCAGACGGTCCGCATCCGGTGCGAACTCGGGGCGGGAAGCCGCCACGCGAGCAGCAGACCAGTTGGTCGGCGCGGGGGAGGGGGACAGCTCGTAGCCGGGGATGCCGGGCAGAACGCCGTCAGCGGGGCCGTCAGCGTAAATGGTCTCGTGCATCAGGGCGTACAGCGGGTTCGCCTGGAAGGTCACCTCGGCACCCATAGCGGTCAGGAACTGATTGGAGAGGTGGTCGTTACCCTCAGCGAAAGCGGTCTCCAGGAAGTAGTGCAGACCGCGCTCGCGCCAGCGGCCACCCAGGAAGTGACCAGCCATCTGGAAGCGGTGATCGGTCAGACGCTCACCGGTGGGCAGGTACTCCTTGTGGGTGCGCAGGTGCTCAGCAATGCGGGTTGCCAGCTCGGCGTCCTCGGGGAACCAGCTGTAGTACTCCTCAACACGTTCCTTCATGCGGTCGAAGGTGTGCTGGTAGACGTTGTCCACAGAGGTACGAATCGGTGCCAGGCCCGCGGTGATGCGGCAGTCACGCAGCGACTGAGGCGCGAACGACAGGTAGGACAGGGTCAGGAAGCCACCGAAGGACTGACCAATGGTGGACCAGCGCTTGTCGGCACGGTCAGCCAGCAGCACCTCGCGGACAGCCTCCGCGTCAGCGATGATGGAGTCCGCACGGAACAGCTCAGTGTACTCAGCCTGAACCTGCGGGTCACCCACAGCGGTGATGTTGCGAGCAGACAGCGGGGAAGACATGCCGGTACCGCGCTGATCCAGAAGAACCACGCGGTGAGTCTTCGCCAGCTCAGCAATCCAGCCGCCAATGGAGCCGGTCTTCGGCGAACCGAAACCGGGGCCACCCTGCAGGTACACAATGTAAGGACGCTTATCAGCCGAAACGGTCAGAGTTTCGTTGGTGCTCACAACCTCGCGGGCGAACACGGTGATGGTCTGGTCCGCGAAACGGGAGGAGAGAGCGGCATCCTTGCCCTTGGAGAAAATCAGACCGTGGGTCAGGGGAACCTGGAACCAGTGGTCGGTAATCTCGTAGCCGTCGTGCTTGACGACCGAACCCTTGCGGTACTCAACCTTGGGAAGCGAAGAAACGGTCAACGGTGAACCTTCTTTCATTCAAATAGATAGATACTCTGTATTCTAGCCCACTACGGGCAATATCTGGGCGGAGCCTTAGATGGAGTCTCAAACAGAGCTTTGGACGGAGCCTCGGGCAAGCCTCAGGCGGAGCCTTAGAACTCGCCCACGCTCAGGATCTTCAGCACCGGGTACCCCGCCTCATCGGAGGCCGCCAGATCAACCTCGGCACGAATACCGAAGTCAAAGTTATCTTCGGGGTCGGCGAAGCTCTGCTGAACCTTCCACACGCCCGGATGCGCGGCGGTGTCCTCATCCATGCTGACCAGGCGAGGTGAGCGCGCGTCGGCGTCCGTGTAGATATCGTCGTAGGTGTCGAAGTAGTCGTCCATGGCGTCCGCCCAGCGGTCGGCATCCCAGCCGCACCACTCGTCCAGGGCACCCAGGGCGCGGTCACGCTCCTCAGCGAAGAGCTCCACGCGGCGGAAGAGGGCGTTGCGCACCATCACGCGGAAGGCGCGCAGGTTCTTCGTCACGGCGGGAGGCTCTTCCTCCTCGATGGAGGCGTGCTCGGCGGCAATGGTCGCGGTGTCTTCGCCGGCAGCCAGCTTCTCCCACTCGTCCACCAGGGAGGAGTCGGTCTGGCGCACGAGTTCGCCGAGCCACTCGATGATGTCGTCGAGCTCGTCGGTCACGGCAGAATCGGGGATGGTGTGGCGCAGTGCCTTATACGCGTCAGAGAGGTAGCGCAGGAGCACACCCTCGGCACGTTCGAGCGAGTAGTACTGCACGAAGTCGTTGAAGCCCATTGCGCGTTCGTACATGTCACGCACAATCGACTTGGGGCGCGGCTCAAAACGTGCAACCCACGGTGCGGACTGCTTGTAGGTCGTGTACGCCTGCTCGATGAGCTCTGCAAGGGGCTGCGGGTAGGTGACCTTATCCAGCTCGTTCATGCGTTCGGTGTAGTCCACACCGTCCGCCTTGAGCTGTGCCGACAGCTCGTTCTTCGCCTTGCGTTCCTGCGCGTACAGCACCTGGTTCGGCGATTCCAGGGTCGCCTCGATGAGGGAGAGCGCATCCAGCGCGTAGCTGGGAGATTCGGGGTCCAGAAGCTCCAACGCGGCGACCGCAAAAGCGGACAGCGGCTGGTTCAGGGCAAAGTTATCCTGCAGGTCCTCGGTCAGGCGCAGGTAGGAGCCGTGCTCGTCCGGGGTGTTGGTTCGCTCAATCACGCCGCCGGTCAGCAGCTCCTTGTAGATGCCGATTGCCTTGCGCAGCAGCTCGCGGCGGCGTGCGGGGCTCTCGTGGTTCTCCTGAATGATGCGGTACGCGGCAATGACCGGGTTCTCCGGGCGGTGCATCAGGTTCAGTAGCATCGAATGGGTGATGTCGAAGGAGGAGGTCAGCGGCTCCGGGGCAGCTTCTACCAGCTGCTCGAAGGTCTTCTCGGACCAGCCAACGAAGCCTTCCGGCGCCTTCTTACGCTTGGAGGACAGCGACTGGTTAATGCGCTTGGTGTCGTCACCGAACTTCGCCTGCGCCTTAGCCAGCAGGCGAGCGTTCTCAATATCGTGCTCGGGTGCCTGAACCACCACGGTGCCGGCGGTATCAAAACCGGCGCGGCCGGCGCGTCCAGCAATCTGGTGGAACTCACGGGCACGCAGGCGGCGGCTGCGGGCACCATCAAACTTCGACAGCGCCGTAATCAGCACGGTACGGATTGGCACGTTAATACCCACACCCAGGGTGTCGGTACCGCAAATGACCTTGAGCAGACCCTCCTGAGCCAGTTGCTCCACGAGGCGGCGGTACTTGGGCAACATGCCCGCGTGGTGAATACCGATACCGGCACGCACCAGCTTATTCAACGCCTTGCCGAAACCCGGACCGAAACGGAACTTCGCAATCAGCTCGGCAATGCGTTCCTTATCTTCCTTCGAAGCAATAGCCACCGACAGCAGCGCGTTCGCCTGCTCCAGCGCCGCCTTCTGCGAGAAGTGCACAATGTAGACCGGAGTCTGCTTGGTCTGCACGAGCTCCTGCACCGTCTCCTGAACCGGGGTGGTGGAGTAGTAGAAATGCAGTGGAATAGGACGCTCAGAATGCGCCACCAGGTCACTCTCACGACCGGTCAGCGCCGTCATCTCCTCCTGGAAGCGAGTCGTATCGCCCAGGGTCGCGCTCATCAGCAGGAACTGCGCCTGCGGAAGCTCCAGCAGGGGAAGCTGCCACGCCCAGCCGCGCTGCGGGTCAGAGTAGAAGTGGAACTCGTCCATGATGACCTGGCAGAGGTCCGCATCCTTACCCTCGCGCAGGGCAATATTGGCGAGAATCTCCGCGGTGCAGCAGATAATGGGCGCCTCCGTGTTAATGGCGGAGTCGCCGGTAATCATGCCCACGTTCTCGGCACCAAAAATATTAATCAGGTCAAAGAACTTCTCAGACACCAGCGCCTTAATGGGGGCGGTGTAATAGGAGCGCTGACCGGTCGCCAGGCCAGTGAAGTGCGCGGCAACAGCCACAGTGGACTTACCCGAACCGGTCGGGGTTGCCAACACCACGTTATGGCCGGCGGCGATGCTCAGGACGGCCTCGTCCTGCGCGGGGTACAGGGTCATGCCGCGGGTCGAAATCCACTCGGTGAACGCCTCATAGATCTCTTCGGCGGTGAGGGGGTTGCCCTTAAAATCGCGTCGATTGTAGCCGCCGGGGTTCTCGCCCAGCGAGGGAGAAAGAAAATTCAAAATACTCATGAGAATTCCAGTCTATCGGGAATAGCGCGGGCGCGGGGGCGTTATCGTTACGAGGGAACAACTCGGCATGGGCGCGAAGGCGCGTGCTCTAATGCGGGAAACCACAAAGTTCAGGTAGGGTAGAACAAAGCGCTTTAAGTGTTGCTTAGGTGCAGCGATGCACAACCCAGCACTCAGAAAGTCTGCGCTCAGAAGGTTGAACGCACAGGGCTCCACACTGCAGGGCGCCAGGCTGTAGGGCTACACCCCCGTAGGGTTCTATGCCGCAGGGCGCCAGACCGCATCAATGACCGCGTAGGTTCAAGTCCGCCGATTGATGCCGGCTTATATTGCGCGGTTGATACACGCCCCAGATACGTTGCACAAAATGACGACACGCCCCACTAATGCACTCATAGTGTTGCGTGCCACATTGATAAAGGAATAGGGTAAGAGAAAGGAGAGACGTTGAATGACTGAATACAACGCTGACAAGGCACAAGAAAACGCTTCGCGTGAAGAAGCTACGCATGAAGAATCCATGCATAACAAAACCACGCAGGAAAAAGCCGCGCAGGAAAAAACCGCACCGGAAAAAACCGGCAGCGAACTGCGCAAGGCTGAAGAAGAAGCCCTCAAAAAGCGCCTCGCCCTGCGAGTCACCGCGCCCGGACACAAATACCCCTGGCACCGCTGGGCAATCCCCGTCGCGGGTGAAACCACCGCAGGCATCGGCGCAATCCTGATCCCCGTCATGGTGGGTCAATTCATCAACCAGTACATCGCTGGCAAAGCCCACGACGCCTGGCCCATGTTCTGGGTCGTCGTCGCCGCTATCACCTTCATCGTGATTAACGAGTTCTTCGGCTGGGGTACCTCCATGACCCTCAGTGCGGAACTCGGCCGCGACTGGCGCATCTACATCAACCGACTCATGGGACGCACCCGCACAACCGTTGACGCGGGTGAAGCAGTCACCGTCATGAACAAAGACGTACGACGTGTTACCAACGTCTACTTCTCCCTACCGCTGTTCGTCAACGCCATGATTGTCGCGACCCTTGGTGCCGTGCAGCTCTGGCTCATTAACCCCGTCACCGCGATTGTCACCCTCATCGGTACGCTCATCGTGGTCGGCGTGATTGCCTGGTACTCGTCCTTCCTCGAATCCAAGATTGGCGACTACCGCGAGAAAGACGGTGAAGCCTCCTCACGCGCCTCCGACATCGCCACCGGTCTGCGCACCATCGCCGGACTCGGCGCTGAAGAGCAGATGCGTGGACGCTACCACCGAGCCACCGACGAAGTCTTCGACAGCTACATGGGCTACGAAAAGACGCACCGTTGGATGTACCTCATCCGCGCGCTGCTCGGCGGTGTCGTGACCCTGCTCGGCATCGGCTTCGCCCTCACCGGCCACGTCGAAAACGGCCGCTGGGTCTCCGACACGCCCGCCGCGTCCCTGGTGACCGTTGCCTCCATTATCGCGATGATGGGTGGACCCATCTGGATTACCCAGAACTTCCTGACGGAATGGCGCTACGCCAAAATTGCGCTCGCCAAAATCGCCCGCCTCGAAGGTCACGCTGGCGTACGCCAGGGCGTGCTGAAGAAGCCGCGTACCGACGAAGAAATGGCGCAGCTGGCACGCGCCGAACAGGCGGTCGAGGCGAGCACCCTTGAGGTGCCCGTACCCGTCGCCCCCGCCGGTGCCAGTAACCCGCGCATCGTGTACATCAACCCGCGCGACTACAACCTCACCGCGCAGGACTACGCCGAGGCACTCGCCCGCACCCTGCGACGTGGGGGAGAGGACCTCAAGGATGCCTCCGGCCGCCGCGTGCTACTGAGCGAACCGAACCCCATGATTTTCGCGGGAACCCTGCAGGAGCACCTGCGCCTGGGTACCGTGCCGAACCCCGACGAGGAGCTGGCACAGGCAAAGGACCAAGAGCTGCTGAAGATTACCGACTCCCGCGAAATCGCCTACCGTCTGGGCGGACGCAACCCCGAAGACTACTTCGCCGCCCGCATCACCAGCGAAGGCGCGAACCTCTCCGGTGGTCAGCGTCAGCGTCTGGCACTCGCCCGCGCACTCGCACAGGATGCGCAGGTGCTCATCCTGACCGAGCCGCTGAACTCCGTGGACGAACCCAGCCAGCGCTACATCTACGATGCGATGGAAACCCAGATTGGTAGCGACCGCCTGCCCGTCGGCTACCCCGGCCTGCTGCAGGATTTGGAGCAGGTCTACGTTGTCTCCACGACCGCGGAAACGACCCGCCGCATGGAACGCGACGGCTACCCGGCCGCCGACTCGGGAACTCCCTCAACCACTCAGAATCAGGAGGTGAACTAGCATGGCAAAGCAGCTCCCCATCGAAACCCCCGCCTACGTGGCACGCCGCATGTGGAACTACCTCGCGGCGCATAAGGGGCGAGCCCTCTACACCTTCGTCATCTACATGGTCAGTACCCTGATGGGTGCGGTGGTGCCCCTGCAGATTGGTGCCACCGTGGACGACGTGGTGGCGGGCAAGTTCTCCAGCTACCCGTGGCAGCCGATTCTGATTATCCTGGCGGCGTTCATCGTGCAGGCGATAACCCTCATGGTCTCCTCGTACAGTGCGGCGCGACTGGGTGCGCTCGTCACCCGTGACGCCAACCAGGACACCCTCGACGGCACCCTCGACCTGGACGCACGCACCGTGGAAGAAGCCGGTAGTGGCGACCTGCTGACCCGCGTGACCGACGACCTCTCCTCGGCAGCCAAGTCCGTCAGCGAGGACCTGCTCGGCGCAATCTACGTGCTGCTGTACTTCCTGATTTCCACAATCTCCCTGGCGTTTGTGAGCCCCGCAATGGGTCTGATTATGCTGCCCATGATTGCCGGTCTTGCCCTCATCATGTCGAAGATGCTACCGCTCATGGCGGCACGCAACCAGACCGCCCAGGAGCGCGTGAGTGACCTAAACAGCGTGCTGACTGAGAACATTCGCGGCACCTCCACGATCCGTGAGCTGGGTGTTCACACCGCCCGCGAAGACGCCTTCGCTGGTGAGAACAAGCGCCAGTTCGCCGCGCAGCTGGGCATGGTGCGTATCCGCCAGCTGTACTTCACCGTGGACGCTATCAACGCCTGGATCCCCACGGTTCTGTGCATGCTCTGGGGCGCCGCCTGCGTGGCTCTCGGCTGGGCAAGTTGGGGTGCCGTGGCGACCGCCTCGGTCATGGTTTTCAGCCTGCGAACCCTCGCCGACATGCTGAACCATCACGTCAGCAACCTGCGCATCATGCTCGTGAACATGGGCCGCGTGTTCGGCGTGGTGTCCTTGGCGAAGAAGCAGCGTGAGGCGCGTGCACAGCACCGTGCCGAAGCCTTCGCCGCCGTGTCTGATGAAGCCGTGAAGAACCCGGAGTACGCCATTGACTGCTCCCAGGTTTCGTACGGCTACTCACCGGACGCCCTCGTTCTGGAAGACATCACCCTGAAGATTCGCCGCGGCGAGGCGCTCGCCCTGGTGGGCCGCTCCGGCTCGGGTAAGACCACCCTGGCGCGTCTGATTGGTGGTTCGCTGACCGCCCTGGACGGCACCATTAACGTGATGGGTCGCCCCGTCGGTCACGGTGACTTCCCGACCGATGCCGCCGCCGACGGCCGCCCGCGCCTGCTGGTCTGCACCCAGGAAGCGCACGTCTTCTTCGGTACTCTCGCCGATAACTTTACGGTGGTCGTGCCGGATGCAACCGTCGAGCAGATGTGTGAGGCACTGGACGCTGTCGGTGCCCGCTGGTGGCGCGACCTGCCGCAGGGCATGGACACCGTTGTCAGCGGCGCGGATTCGCCTCTGACCCGCGACCAGATTCAGCAGCTGGCACTGGCACGTATTGTGCTGGCTGACCCGCACGCCGTGATTCTGGACGAGTCCACCACCCAGCTGGAGCTCGCGGACGCAACCGAGTCTCTGCGTGCCGTGCTGGCGAACCGTGCGGTGCTGATCATTTCGCACGATGCGCGTATCGCCTCCCTGGCTGACCGCGCGGTCCTGCTGCACGAGGGCAGAATCATCGCGGAGGGTTCACCGGCAGAGATTTTCGCCCTGACCTAAGCCCTACCCTAAGCCCGGTGGATATGTCCGGCGATATGCCCGGCTGATAGTGCCCGGTACCGTCTAAAGCGGTGCCGGGCACTGCTTGTTTAACGGGCGAGTTTTGGGTGGGATGTGTGCTGAAACCTGCGCTGAAAAACCTGAGCCGGAGTGGGGGTGCAGCAACGCAATGCTCAAACGAAAATTTCGGAGAGATTTACTTGCCACCCGCGAAACTTTTAGCTCCTGAGAATCGTTGTGATAACCTGGCAGAGCGATATGGGGTGCCTTGAGACGCCCGCGACCCGCTCACCCGCCCAACACCAGCCCAATGAAGGGCATACGGGGCATACGGCACAGGGGGGCGCACGAAACGGCGTAAGAACACTCAAGGCTGAGAGAATCACCCATTGAACCTGCTCTAGTTCGAACTAGCGAAGGGATTATCGATCATGGCAGAGCAGCCTAGCGCGCCCGCGTGCGCACCCACCAACCCCTCCAATCCTGTACCCAGCGCGAGCGCCTGCGGAACTCCCGGGGTACCTGGGACCTCTAGGGTGCCGAGGGTTCTCTCCATTGCGGGAACCGACCCCTCCGGCGGTGCAGGTATTCAGGCGGACCTCAAGTCCATTACCGCATCCGGCGGTTACGGCATGTGCGTGACCACCTCACTGGTCGCCCAGAACACCTGCGGAGTCCGCGAAGTATTCACCCCGCCCCTGGAATTTCTGACCGCGCAGCTTGCCGCAGTTTTTGATGACGTCACGGTTGACGCCGTAAAAATCGGTATGCTCGGCGACGCGGACACGATCCGTACCGTCAGCACCTGGCTGAGTGAGCACCCCGTGCCCGTGGTCGTGCTCGACCCGGTCATGATTGCTTCTAGCGGTGACCGCCTGCTGCAGGCGGAAGCGGAGCAGGCGCTGCGCGAGCTCGTGCCGCTCGTGGATGTGATTACCCCGAACATTCCGGAGCTCGCCGTGCTCTGTGAGAAGGAGCCCGCCCAGACTTTTGACGAGGCGCATGAGCAGGCGGCGAACCTTGCGGCGGCGACTGGAACCACCGTGATTGTGAAGGGCGGCCACCTGTGCGGTCAGGACGCCGGTAACACCGCGGTCTTCCCGGATGGCACCTGCGCGCACGTGCGCACCCCGCGCCTGGAGAGCCGCAATACGCACGGCACCGGATGCTCCCTGTCCTCCTCGCTGGCAACCCGCCTGGGCGTGGAACTGCTCCGGCATGCCGAAGCCGCAGCGCACACCGATGCCGCAGAATCTTCTGAGGGCGAGAAGAATACTCTGACCAGCGAAGACACCTACCGCGCCCTGCAGTGGAGCACCCGCTGGCTCCACGAATCCATTGCCGCAGGTGCCGGGTTGCAGGTCGGCTCCGGTGAGGGTCACGGCCCGGTGGATCACGCCGCCCGTGCCCGCCGCCTGGAGGCTGCCGCCTCCGCGTACCCGTGGCATCACCTGCTCGCCACCACCGACTCTGAGGGCAATACCCTGGACGGCACCAGCCCGGAGCGTCTGCTGCCGGTCAGCCTCGTACCCGCCGGTGAAGCCGTCGTACAGCCCGCCGGTCCTTGGACCGCCGCCCTCTGGGCTGCCGGTGGCGAAACCTGGCACCAGATCCTGGACCTGCCCTTCGTGCGTGCCCTCGGTGACGGCACCCTCGACGAGGACTTGTTCGCCTTCTACCTGGACCAGGACGCCCTCTACCTGCGCGACTATTCGCGTGCGCTCGCGACCCTCTCGGCGCGTGCCGATACCGCTGCGGCGCAGGTACACTGGGCAGCCGGTGCGCACGAGGCGATTGCCGCCGAATCGCAGCTGCACGAGGGCTGGTTGGCGAACCGTGCGCGTCTGGGTGGTCCCTCGCCGATTACGATGGGGTACACGAATTTCCTGCGTGCCTCCGCTGCCGGTGATGATTACGTGGTCGGTGCCGCGGCGATCCTGCCCTGCTACTGGCTGTACGAAGAGGTGGGCGCTGTGCTCTCCTCGCAGAATCACGCGGACCACCCGTACGCGGAGTGGCTGAGCATGTACGGTGGCGAAGAGTTTGCCGCGGATGTGGCGCGTAGCCTCGCGGAGGTGGAGCGTGCGTTTGAGACGGCTTCACCGGCGCAGCGTGTGCGTGCGGCGCAGGCGTACCTGTCGGCGTGCGTGTACGAGCGTGAGTTCTTTGACCAGGCGCACCGAGCATTGCGTTAGTTTGCTGGGCGCTACGCTAGCTGACGGGCGCTACGCTAGGGGTTGCGCTGTAGCCAGCCCGCAAGGTGTTTTAGGCGCCGGTTTGTGGGCTGAATACCGCCTCGGCATGGTGCGAGATGGGTGATTGATGCTTCACTCAAACTGCCGCTGGTTCGGGGGTTGCGCCGGTTATGCTTAAGGCGTCGGTGAAAACCGTTTGCGGTAGGATTCCGGCCCTCACCCAACTGGCTGATGTACCTGCCGCGCCCGCACCTCTACGGCGTGTAACCGACCTAGGAAAGTTTGGCCCGTCGCAACCACCTCATCCAACCCCCGCGGCGGGCCAAACGCCTTCCTTCCCGGGTTTTTCCTCCCGGGTTTTATTCCCGGGGCTCCGCTTGAAGGCATGGAGTGTAAATCCCGTATAGAAATATCCCGTGCAGATACGTTTATCTGCACGGGATATTTATATGTTTCTCACCGTTGCGGGTCAGCCGCCGCGGCTAGTACTTCAGGCTAGTACATCAGAGGGGAGAAGCGCCTACTTGCTCTCGCCCTTGAGGGCACCCATGAGCGGGCCAATCACGTCCATGGGCAGCGGGAAGACCACGGTCGAGTTCTGGTCGGCACCCAGCTCCAGCAGGGTCTGTAGGTAACGCAGCTGCAGGGATGCGGGGGACTGGCTCAGAATGTCGGACGCTTCCTTCAGCTCGCTCGAAGCCTCCAGCTCACCGCGTGCCGAAATAATCTTTGCGCGGCGCTCACGTTCAGCCTCAGCCTCGCGAGCCATGGCGCGCTGCATAGCCTCGGGAATCTCAACGTCCTTAATTTCGACGAGCTCCACCTGAATACCCCACGGCTCGGTGCGCGAACCAATGATGGAACGCAGGTCCTCGTTCAGGTCCTCGCGGTGTGCGAGCAGGGTGTCCAGGTCAACGCGGCCGAGCAGGGAACGCAGGGTGGTCTGCGCAATCTGGCTGGTGGCGATCGGGTAGTTCTCAACCTCAAGCACGGCGTTCTTGGCGTTGGTCACGCGGAAGAGGACCACGGCGTTCACGCGGGCAGGGACGTTGTCCTTGGTGATGACTTCCTGCGGGGGAATGGTCAGGGTGATGACACGCATATCAACGCGCTGCAGGGAGTCAACGAGGGGGAAGACGACGTTCAGGCCGGGCTTCAGCTCCGAACGCAGGTGGCCGAAGCGGAAAGAGATGCCACGCTCGTATTCGGGGATGACGCGGAACATACGAATCAGAATAAAAAGAACAATAACGGCAACTGGGATGAGGATAGTTGCCAAAGTGACGGGATCCATGGTTTTCCTTCACAAGAATTGGGGGAGGACGGTATGTGTGCCCACCTGCCCGCGCCTCATACGGTGCAGGTAGTAGGGGATGCCCGGTACCGGGCTGTGTGTGGGGGAGTTGAGGGAGGGGAATTCTCCGTCCCGGCGCACGTCGCGGCGGGTCGGCGCCCCGGCGGCACCCCGCATGGAAAACTCAAAAGAGGAATCCACACGGGGTAGCCGCCGAAGCTAACAGACGGGACCAGCCAGCCGGTCAGCCGCCGGAACGGAAAAACCTATGCAGCGCTATTTCTTCGCCATTTCCTCCGCGGCCTCAACCTCAGCCAGGTTCTGCTCCTGCAAGACCTCGTTCGTGGTCTTGTGCAGTCGCTTAACCGAGGTGCCGGTACCGCTCCATGCGGGGCGGTCCGGGTCGAGGGCAGAGGTACGGACCGGCAGGGTTGCCTCCGCAATCATCTGCTTGCGGGTCTGCTCGGTACGGCGCTTACGCTCATTCGACACGCCACCCCACTTCGCCGCGAAACGGTCCATCTTCACGTTCACCGATTCGTCAGCGGTGGATGCGTGAATATGCTTCGGATCGTTCTCGAAGTTCGCGGGGGAACGCATGAGCTTCACAGCCAGCGGGTAGGTCAGCGACAGGCAGACTACCGCGGCGGCACCCTCCACCAGAAGCTCCAGCGGGGAGTGCCAGACGATGGCGGCACCAATCAGGGTGACCACACCCAGCAGCGACACGGCAACCGCCAGCCCGCGGTGGAAACGACCCGACTCGGAGTAGGGCCATTCATCCACTTCGCGGGTGAGCTCGCGGCCGTTCGCGGAGACGGTGCAGCTGTCCTTAATCGGGCAGGTGTTGCACACGCTGGGCTTGGCGCGGTAACGCATCACTCGGTTATCCGAGTCGAATGCGGTCGCCCACAGCCACTGGTCTTCGGGGCAGAGCCACGCGTCGCTCTCTTGGTGGTAGGTGAACCCGAAGGTTCGCGCCGCCACCATGCGCTGGCTGGTGCGCTTGGCGAGAATATCGAAGCCCCAACCCACGGCGACCAGGCCGAGCGCGTACACGCAGGCCAGCCACACGAGGAAAGAAACTCCAGCAATCTGCTCAGGCATGGTTAGCCTCGACGATCGCTACGGTAGGGGCTGGTCTGCTCGGGCAGCTCCTCGGCAGCCTTAGCGCCGGCGAACTCTGCGATGCGAGCGTCCTCAACCACCTCGTACAGCGGCGGTTCGGGCAGCTCCAGGACGGTTTCCTTAGCGTTCTTGGAGAAGATCTCCTTGATACCCAGCAGCGCCAGCTTGATCAGCGGGATGATGCCGACCAGGAAGATGACGTCACCGGGCATACGCATCCAACCCATCACGGCGGAAGCACCGTCGTGAATGAACGCGAAGGAACGAGCCTCGTAGTAGCCCTCACCCACGGACTTGTACAGCTGAGCAATACCCAGCGGCAGCAGCGAGATGAAGGACATCCACAGCAGACCAATGTTCAGAGTCCAGAAGGAGAACTTCAGACCCTTCTCAGGCCACTTGTCCTCGGGAATCAGGTAGCGCAGACCAAACACCGCGAACGCGATCGCGAGCATACCGTACACACCCATCATGGAGGCGTGTGCGTGGTTTGCGGTCAGCGCGGTACCAATCTCGAAGTAGGACACGATCGGCAGGTTAATCAGGAAGCCGAACACACCAGCGCCGAGGAAGTTCCAGAAGCCTACAGCAATCAGGAACATGACAGCCCAACGATGCGGGAAAGGCTTGGTGCGGTTGGAGTACTGGCGAGCACCCAGCTGCATGAAGCCCCACGCCTCAACGGTCAGGAAGGTCAGCGGAATAACCTCAGCAGCCGAGAAGAACGCACCGAATGCCATCTGCTCGGAGGGGGTACCGACGAAGTAGGTGTGGTGCAGAGTACCGATCACACCACCGACGGAGTAGAGCACGGCGTCCATCATGATGATGGAGATTGCGATGCGCTCGCGGACCACGCCGAGCAGCACGAAGATGTACGCCACCATGACGGTGGTGAACAGTTCGAGGAAGTCCTCCACCCAGAGGTGAACCACCCAGAATCGCCAGAATTCGGCGACGGTCACGTGAGTACGCTGACCTGCGAGCAGGCCGACCGCGTAGAACATGGGGATGGCGAGGCCGGAGAAGAGGAACAGCCACGGCAGGGAGGTCTTCTTCGAGCCCTTCAGGCGGGAGGAGAGGGTACGCCAGACGATGACGATCCAGATGAACATACCCGCGGTGAGCAGGATCTGGAAGAATCGCGGCAGGTCCAGGAACTCCCACTGCTGCGAGAAGAAGCCGGTGAGTTCCTTGGGGATGAGGCCCTTCTGAGAGAACCATTCGTTCAGCAGCGAACCGAGGACCACGAAGACCACGGCGCCGATGAGAACGTAGGTGAGCAGACCCTGCTTCTTGGGTTCGCGGCGGGTAATCAGCGGGGCGATGAAGATACCGCCCGCCAGGAACGCGCCTGCGGTCCAGAAGAGGGAGAGCTGAAGGTGCCAGGTTCGGGATACCGTGTAGGGCAACAGCTGGCCCATGTCGATACCGAAGAATCCGGTGAGTTCTTCACGGTAGTGCTCGGTGAGTGCACCCACCAGAGCCTGCAGCAGGAACAGCACCAGGATCGTTGCGAAGAGCAGGCAGGCTGCCTTCTGCGAGGGGGTCAGGCGAACTTCGTCGGGCTGACGGAAGTCGAGGACGGGTGCCTCTTCCGCGTGCCAGCCGATAGCGCGGGACCAGCGGCCGTAGATGGCGAACATCAGACCGGTACCACCAATGAGGGCAATCAGGGAGAGTGCCGACCAGACCATCAGATCCGCGGTGGGCTTGTTGTCCACGTTGGGTTCGGAGGGCCAGTTGTTGGTGTAGGAGTAGGGCTGGTCGGGGCGGTCAGCCGCCGATGCCCATGCGGTCCAGCCGAAGAATGCGACGAGGTCGTGCAGTTCTTCGTCGTTCTTAATGGCGTCGGGGAACAGGCCCTGCGAGGTGTCACCCTTCATCAGGGTGTCGCGGTAGTGCTTGAGCATGAGCTGGTAGCCCTTGGTCTCACCAGCGGACCAGGTCAGGGTCTTGGTGTGCTCGTCGTACTTGTTCTCCTTGCGCCACTCGTTCTTGACGAGTTCGCGGGGGTCCTGCTTGCCCTGCTCACGGTACTCCTTGACGGCAGCATCGGTGGTCAGGCGCAGGTATTCTGCAGTGTAGTCGGGGCCGAGGTAGGCGCCGTGACCGAGCACGGATCCGTACTGCTGCAGGCCGCGTCCCTGGAACAGTTCCTGACCGTGCAGAATCTGTTCTTGGGTCGCGATGACTTTGCCGTCATTGCCGACAATTTTGTCGGGGAGCGGCATGGAGAGTGCGTAGGTGCGCATTGCAAGGACTGCCATGATGGTGAAGCCCAGGAGCATCACAAACGCAACAGCCTGTACCCAGCCTTTTCCGGCATAGGCACCGACCGTGTCTGAGCGGCGGGCAATCTTTGCTGCCTGCGCACGCGAGACGGGTTTTGTAGCCATAGTGTATGTCTCCAGTGTGCGTGGAATTTGTATGTGGAGTGGCTCCGACGCACATCCGCTGGAGGGGCGGCTCACTATGTTCGGGGTGAATCGTCCTTGAGGGAGGTGCGACAGCCCACCCTGCCTTTTATTCTTGCATATTAAATACGCATTTACGAAACTTTGCTGACGTAGCGTCACAATGTGACGCGGCTACTTTTCTGGAAAATCTGCAATCACACGGCGGAAAACCTGAAATATTACGTTGAGGTTGAACCCTTAGCTTTCGCGCTGCCGCCCTGCGCTGCCTCACCGCCTGTAACGGAGGGGGAGGCGAAGGTTTCGGTGTTCCAGGGTATTCCAGGGTGTTCCGGCGCGGAAGGGATGCAGGCAGGCGCATCCCAGCATGTGGAAGGGGAGCGCGGCGCCCCTCACGTTCCTACACCCGGGTGTGGAATAATAAAACCCGGTACTACTAAACACAGTACAAATTTTTTCAGTACAGATTCTGCGCACCCGCACGGCGCACCATCTGAAGGGGTCGCTCACCCCGCATCCACGGCGGACCGCCGCCACAGCCCGCAATCTATCGGCACCTCAGGAGAGTTCACGTGCTTCTCTACAAATCCACCCAGAAAGCAGTCACCGGAATCCTACGCACCGTCTTCCGCGCCCGCGTGACCGGACTCGAAAACTTCCCCGCCACCGGCCCGGTGATTGTCGCCTCCAACCACCTGTCCTTCCTGGACTCCATCATTATTTCCGCCATGATGCCGCGCCGCGTGGCGTTCCTCGCCAAGGCCGAGTACGTGAACACCCCCGGTCCGCGCGGCAAGATGATGAAGGCATTCTTCGAAGCCGTGGACATCATTCCCGTGAATCGCTCCGACCGTTCCGAATCGCTCAAGGCACTCGACATTGCCCTGGAGAAGCTGCAGGAGGGTAAAGTCTTCGGCATTTACCCCGAGGGTACCCGCTCCCGCGACGGCTACCTGTACCGCGGCAAGATTGGTGTGGCGTGGCTGGCGCACATGACCGGCGCACCCGTGGTTCCGGTCGGTCTGATTGGCACCGACCGCCTGCAGAAGCCCGGCTCGAACATGATTTACCCGCGCCGCTTCACGATTCGTGTGGGCAAGCCGCTCTACTTTGAGAAGACCGGCGAGAAGATGACCGGCAAGCAGCGCCGCGTCACCACCGACGCGATCATGGACGAGATTGCTCAGCTGTCCGGCCAGGCGCGAAAGCACGAATACAACGTTTCGCCCTCAGCCGCACGTGACGCAGGCTAGGGCACGCGCCGCCTATACCGCGTAGACTTAAACCGCGCATTCACGCGCTGGGACCCTGCAGAGGGGAGCCCGGTGCAGGATGCGCGGTTTGTCGTATGCGCGAGTCTGAGATGAGGCCGGCGGGCCCCGCAGAGAACCGCTGCAGGATTCACCGTAAAGAACCACAGTAAAGCCCAGTAGATCGAGGAGAAAGTACCCATGGCAGAGCCTTCCAGCTACCGCCCCGCCCCCGGCGAAATCCCCACCGACCCGGGCGTTTACCGTTTTCGTGATGCCGACGGCCGCGTCATCTACGTGGGCAAGGCGAAGAACCTGCGCAACCGCCTCAACAGCTATTTTGCGTCCCCACAGACGCTGAGCCCGAAGACCTACGCGATGGTGCATACGGCGGCGAGCGTGGAGTGGACCGTGGTGGCGAGCGAGATGGAATCGCTGCAGCTCGAATACACCTGGATTAAGGAGTTTTCGCCGCGGTTCAACATTGCCTTCCGTGACGATAAGTCGTACCCGTACCTGGCGATTACGGTCAACGATGTGTACCCGCGCGCGATGGTGACTCGCGGTGAGCGCCGTAAGGGCGTGCGCTATTTTGGCCCGTATTCGCAGGCGTGGGCGATTCGTGAAACCCTGGATGCGCTGTTGCGCGTGTTCCCGGTGCGCATCTGCACGAATGGTGTGTTTAACCGCGCGAAGAATAGCGGTCGCCCGTGCCTGCTCGGCTATATCGATAAGTGCGCGGCGCCGTGCGTGGGCAAGATTAGCCCCGAGGAGCATCGCGAGTTGGCGCGCGGGCTGACCCGGTTTATGGCGGGTGGTGCTGAGAAGCATATCGCCCAGTTGACCGCGGAAATGAAGGCCGCCGCAGCTGATATGGACTTTGAGCGCGCCGCTATTCTTCGCGACGATATTGCCGCCCTGACTAAGGCGTTTGAACGTAATGCCGTGGTGCTCGGGGCGACCGTGGATGCCGACCTGTTCGCCTACGCTGAGGACGACCTGGAGGCATCCGTGCAGGTGTTCTTTGTGCGCGGCGGCAGGATCCGCGGCCAGCGCGGCTGGATCGTGGAGAAGGTCAACGACAGCACCGACGCGCAGCTCATTGAGCAGCTCATCGCGCAGGTGTACAGCGATATTGCGGCGAGCCTCGCCTCCCAGAAGGACGCCGAGAAGAGCCTGAATAGCTACGATATTCCGCGCTCCGTGCTGGTGCCGGTGGAGCCTGAGAATAAGGAGCAGCTGGCATCCTGGCTGGCGGAGGTTCGCGGCGGCCCCGTAGAAATTAGCGTCCCGCAGCGCGGCGACAAGGCAGAACTCATGAAGACGGTTGCCGAGAATGCGCGCCAGTCGCTGACCCTGCACAAGAGCCGCCGTGCCGGTGACTTGACCACCCGCAGCGCCTCCCTCGTGGAGCTGCAGGAGGCGCTGGAACTACCCGACCCGCTGCTGCGCATCGAGTGCTACGACATTTCGCATGTGCAGGGCACGAACGTGGTCGCGTCCATGGTCGTCTTTGAGGACGGCATGCCCGCGAAGAACGCCTACCGCACCTACAGCATTACCGGCGACGCCGCGCGTGACGATACCGCCAGCATGTACGACGTCATTACGCGCCGCTTCAAGAGGCACCTGGCGCAGCAGGCAGAACGCGAAGCCGCGCCCGTGCACTCCGGCGAGATTGACGCCTCCACGCCCGAGCCTGCGAAGTTCGCCTACCCGCCAAACCTCGTGCTCGTGGACGGTGGCCCGCCTCAGGTGGCTGCCGCCTCCTCCGCGCTGAGCGACCTGGGCATTACGGATGTGTACGTTGCCGGCATCGCTAAACGCCTGGAGGAACTGTGGCTGCCGGACGACGACTACCCGGTCGTGCTGCCGCGCACCTCGCAGGCGCTGTACCTGGTGCAGCGCATCCGTGACGAGGCGCACCGTTTCGCTATCACCTTCCACCGTTCTAAGCGCGGTAAGGCGATGGTCGCCTCCGCCCTGGACGAGGTGCCCGGTCTGGGCGAGGTGAAGCGTGCCGCGCTGATTAAGCACTTCGGGTCGGTGGCTCAGATTAGGCAGGCGAGCGCCGAGGAGTTGACGGCGGTGCCGGGTATTGGTCCGGCGTTGGCTCAGAAGATTCTGGCGGCGCTGACCTAGGCACCTGGCGGCGCCTTGCGAAGAAGCCGCCCGGGGTATGAACGCAGCGTCCCGCCTCGTAATGGCGCTTAATAAACGTGTCATAATTGAAGGAAACCGTCATCATTACGAGCGCGCTATGTTCGCGCGCCCTCAACCAGTAGAGTGGAAACCGTGAGTAATAACCATCTGCGCCTGTTCACCAGCGAGTCGGTGACTGAAGGCCACCCCGATAAGATTTGTGACCAGATTTCTGACGCCATCCTTGACGGCATCATCGCCCAGGACCCCGCAGCGAACGTTGCTGTGGAGACCATGGTAACCACCGGGCAGGTGCACGTTGCTGGCGAGGTGACCACCTCCAGCTACGTCGAAATCCCCTCCATCGTGCGCGAGACCATTCTGGGTATCGGCTACGATTCCTCTACCCGCGGCTTCGACGGCGAGTTCTGCGGCGTGTCTGTCTCCATTGGCGAGCAGTCCCCGGACATTAACGCCGGCGTGTACGAGTCCCTCGAGGTTCGTCAGGGCATCGCTGCTGACGAGTACGACCGCCAGGGTGCGGGCGACCAGGGCATCATGTTCGGTTACGCATCCAACGAGACAAACGTGCTGATGCCCGCCCCGATTTGGCTGGCGCACCGCCTCTCTGAGCGTCTGACCAAGGTCCGCAAGGACGGCCTGCTGACCGAGCTACGCCCCGACGGCAAGACTCAGGTGACCCTCGGCTACGATTCGAACAACGTCCCCGTCTCCGTGGACACCGTGGTTGTTTCGAGCCAGCACACCGCAAGCTACGACCTGGCTGACCTGCGTGCAGACATTGAGAAGCACGTGATTGCACCGGTTCTGGGCAGCGTCGATCTGGATTCCTCCAACGCTAAGTTCATTGTGAACCCCGCTGGCCGCTTCGTTCAGGGTGGCCCCGTGGGTGATGCAGGCCTGACCGGCCGTAAGATTATTGTGGACACCTACGGCGGTTCGGCTCGTCACGGTGGTGGCGCGTTCTCCGGTAAGGACCCGTCGAAGGTGGACCGTTCCGCAGCGTACGCAATGCGTTGGGTTGCGAAGAACATTGTGGGTGCCGGTCTTGCCGACCGCGCCGAGGTTCAGGTTGCGTACGCTATCGGCCAGGCAGCGCCGGTCGGCCTGTACGTTGAAACCTTCGGCACCGAGAAGGTTGACCCGATCAAGATTGAGAAGGCTGTGCGTGAGGTCTTCGACCTGCGCCCGCTGGCAATCATTAACGAACTGGATCTGCGCCGCCCGATCTACAAGAAGACCGCAGCTCACGGCCACTTCGGTCGTACCGAGCCGGAATTCACTTGGGAGCGCCTGAACCGCGTGGATGCACTGCGTTCGGCAGTGTCCTCCTCCTAATATCTGTCAGGGTAGAGGAGCACGCTGATTCGGGTGACTCAGAGCAGTTCTGAATCGAACTCTTCGGCACCGTTGGGTGCTCAGCAGGAATCCCTGCAACAGCTTGACCTGTTGCAGGGATTTCCTGCTCTTCGTGATGCCCTGATTCCGGCTGCCCCGGAGCCGGTGAATGTTGCCGCTGAGCTGGAGGCGAGCGGCGTGCCGAACCCTGTGGCGCGTGTGCGCGTGGATAGCACCCTGCCGCAGGTGGACCGCACGTTTGATTACCGCGTGCCCGCCGAGCTGAGTGAGGATGCGGTGCCCGGCGCCCGCGTGCGCGTGCTGTTCAACGGTCACGAGCTGACCGGTTACATTGAGGAGCGCGCCGCCACGACCGATTGGACGCGCACTTCGCTGCTGCCGATCAAGTCGGTGCTGTCGCGGGTGCCGTCTGTTGCGCCCGAAATTTTTGCGCTTGCCGAGGCGCTTGCCGACCGTTACGCCTCCACGGTGGCGAACGTGTTGCGTCTGGCGGTGCCGCCGCGCATTGCCGCGTTGGATAAGAAGTACGCGCCTCTTCTGCCGGGGTACGAGTCAGCGTATTTGGGTGATTCTGCCCCGGAATCAGAACACGTGGAATCTGAGCACGCGGCTCTCGGGCATGCGGAACCCGAGTCTTCTGCCGCCTCCGATACCTCCACTCATGCCGACCCGTACGCCTGGCTTGCCACCCCCGGCGCCCCCGCACCCTTCGTGCTGGACCCACCGACGCTGAACCCGGACGCCCCGGATGCCGCCTCCGTCTTCTCCGATTACGAGAACGGTGCGGAGTTCATTGAGGATGTTGCCGCCGGTGCCGCGACCCGCGCCGTGATGACGGTTCTTCCCGGCCACCTGGAGCACACCTGGGCGGATGTTGTGGCGACCGCACTCGCAACCGCCGCAACAAGTGGTCGCGGCGCTATTGCGGTGGTTCCGACCGCTAAGAACCTGGATCTTCTGGAGGCGGCGCTCGCCGAGCGTCTGCCCGCCGACTCGTTTGTGCGTTTGAGTTCTGATTCGACTCCGCATACTCGCTATCACGGGTTTGTGAAGGCGCGTTTGGGCTGGGTTCCGGTGGTGATTGGTACCCGCGCGGCAGCGTACGCGCCGGTGGCGAATCTGGGCCTGGTGGTGTGCTGGGATGACGGTGATTCTTCGCTGGTGGAGCGGCGCGCCCCGTATTGTCATGCCCGCGATGTGTTGCTTCTGCGTGCTTCTGCTGAGAATACTGCGGCGCTGTTTGCAGGGTTCAGTATGAGTAGTGAGGCGGCGCGTCTGGTGCGTACCCGCTGGGCGTCTCATGTGCGTGCGCCGCGTGCGCTGGTGCGTGATTATTCGCCGCGTATTTTTTCGACGGGTTCGGAGTTTGAGTTGGCGCGTGACCCGTTGGCGGCGATGGCGCGTATTCCGCATCTGGCGTTTGAGCATGCTCGTCGGGCGTTGGCGCGTGGTCCTGTGTTGGTGCAGGTGGCGCGTAGCGGTTATATTCCGTCGTTTTCGTGCGAGCGTTGCCGCATGCCGGCGCGTTGTGGCGAGTGTAGCGGGCCCCTGTCGGTGGCTTCGGGTTCGTCGGTTCCGTCGTGTTCGTGGTGCGGTCACCTGGCGCAGCAGTGGCGTTGTTCTGAGTGTGGTTTTACGCATTGGCGTTATTCGGCGGCGGGTGCAACTCGTACTGCTGAGGAGTTGGGTCGTGCGTTCCCGAATGTTCCGGTGATTTCTTCGGCGGGTGACCACGTGCGGGCGTCTGTTGGTCCTGAGCCTGCGTTGGTGGTGGCGACTCCGGGTGCTGAGCCGGTGGCTTTTGGCGGCTACGCGGCGGCGCTTTTGTTGGATGCCGATAAGATGCTTCGTTTTGATTCGTTGCGTGCCCCGGAGGCGGCGTTGCGTCGCTGGTTGAATGCGGCGGCGTTGGTTCGTCCGGCGGCTCTTGAAGGTACGGTGGTGACGACTGCTTCGCCGTCGCCGGTGGAGCAGGCGCTGGTGCGTTGGGATCCGGCGTGGTTTGCTCGTCAGGAGCTGGAGGAGCGTGCTCAGACGGGTCTGCCTCCGGCGGTTCGTACGGCTGCGGTGACCGGTGCGGAGGCGGATGTTCGCGCTTTCATGGAGGAGTTCTTGGGCTCTTCTGCGCTGGATGAGCGGGTGCGTGAGCAGTTGCGTATTGTGGGTCCGGTTCCTCTGGATCAGGGGTATTTTGCCTGGTCGGAGTCTCTTGAGGAGGATTCTGAGGAGGCGCCGGTTCAGGGCGATTGGCGTACCCTGATGTTCTTCTCGTATGGCATTGCCCGGCAGGTGACACGCGAGTTGCGTGCTACGCGCGCAACGATTGCGGCGTTGAAGAAGAACGTGGGGGAGCGGCCGGTTCAGATTCGCTGTGACGGCCTGGACGTGCTGTAATTTTCTAGTCGCGCTGTAGTGTTCTGGTGAGGGGTGGTTTTACCCCTGAACATGGCGTTGACGGCGTGGGTTGTGTCTGTGGGGTCAGCGCAGAGGCGAGGAGGTGAGAGGCATGTCTAAAGTGCCTCATCTGCTGAAGGGTAGTGCGCTGCCTGACGGTGAGCAGCGGCGGCTGGCTGAGTACGCTTCTGCGCATCCGAAGAGCGCCCTGCATCGTAAGGGTAAGCACCATGATGCGGCGGTGCTGCTGATTCACGGCATCGGCTACCAGAATCACGGCGAGACGCTCGCGTATTTTGGCAAGCCGGTGGCGCATAGTGTGCAGACTCTGTTGGCGCTGAACACGGGTGCGGATTCTGTAGCCCTTTCCCCTGCTGCCCACTCCGAAGAGAACCCCGCGGCGGAGGCTTCTGCGCGGGTTCGTGTTGAGGTGATTCCTGACGGCGATACCCTCCCGCCTGCCGCTGAGGTGAACCCGCTGAGCCACCATAGCGAGTTGACGTATTCGTTGACGATTGAGCGCACGGAGTACCCCGCCGACCCGGTTGAGGAAAGCCCGGAGGTTGAGGAGAACTCCGCTCAGGAAGAAACCGCCTCGTCTTCTGCGGCTGAGGGGCAGAATCTTCTGGAGCGCACTCTGGACTCTGCGCGTAAGTACCGCCTGCGTAAGTGGGCTGTATTGCGCCCCGCGTTTGATGTGAGTGTGCTGGGTCTTCCGGTGTTTGAGGGTGCCCCGGCGGAGGAGCTACCCGCGCCGGAGGGTACCGGTTTTAATCTCTCTAGTTTTGAGTTGCCCAAGGTCGAACTTCCAAAGGTAGAACTGCCCAAGGTTGAACTGCCTAAGGTGGAACTCCCTAAGATTGATCTGCCAAAAATTGAGCTTCCCAAGGTAGAGCTCCCGAACATCGAACTACCGAACATCGAGCTACCCAATCTTGAGCTTCCGCGCCTGCCTCAGCCGAAACCGCGCCCGGTTCGCACGGTCACTCGCCGCAGCCTGCTTTTTCAGGAGGGCTTCTAGCGGCCCAGACATTACCGCCCGTTGAAGGAGCATTTGCCCTGGTTGGCGTCGGTTTTGCCGCTGTTTTTGATGTTCTGCTTCTACTATGAGCGCCCCGGCGCGACCTGGCGTGAGCGTGCCGGGCACCTGCTGCGTTCTACGGCGCGGTTTGTGAACGTGGCGCTGTGGCTGGTGCTGGCGGCTATGGCGCTCATGACGTTCCGCGATGCTTTTGTGGCGTCTCTGGGTACTCCGCAGGGTGCATTTACGGGTCTGGCGGCGGCGCTCGGCCTGGGTATTGTGGGCTGGATTTTGGCTCGTCGTGCCCGTGAGCTGTGGGCGCTGGTGAAGGCTATTCCGACGCAGCTGATTCAGACGGCGACCAGCCCGGAGTCGCGCGATTTGGAGCGTATTTATGCGCGTCTGGATCGTCAGCTGGACGATTTGAGCTCCCGTAGCGATGCGGTGGGTATTATTGCCCATTCGCAGGGCGGGTATTTGAGCTATGAGCTGCTACGTCGTCGTGCGGCGGCGGGTAAGAAGCCGATTCGTTTCTTCTATGGCCTGGGTAGTGGTGTGGTCCCGATTAGCATTATCGCTAGTGACCGCAACGATATTCCGGGGCACCTGGATGCCGCGGGCGGCTACCGTAACCGTGCCATGCTTCTGTGGGTGAGTGCGGTCGCGGCATTCTCCTGGCTGGTGGAGGCGTCCCTGCTGTTTGGTCCGTACCGTTCGCTGCTGCACTATACGATGCTGGTGCCCCTGGCGTTGAGTGCGGTGCCGCTGGTTGTGAGCGTGCCGGGTGCCTTCAAAGGTAGGGCGCGTGTTGGCCGCAAGAGCGCCGGGGAAAGCCGGGAAAGCGCCTCCGCAGATACCTCCGCAACTACCTCGGTAAACACCTCGAAGGAGGTACGTCTGGTCAACCCGTACGGCACGCGCGCCTACGTGAAGTGGCTGATTCCGCTGCTGTTCGTGCACGGCGTTTTCATGCTGTACGCGGTGTTCATACTGGCGTTGGCGAAGCTGCGTGTTGAGGGCGCTGTGCCTGAGTTGACCGCCTCCTCGGTGGTGTTTTGGGGTGCGCTGATTCTGGTGCTCATGATGTCTGTGCGTAGCGCCTGCCACCTGTATGTGCGCGCCTACGCGCCGATGCTGCAGGATCTTGACGTGGCTGACCGGTGTGAGATTTCTGCTCGTGGTGACAGTATTGGCAGGTCGAATATTACCCAGCCCGCCGGCGTGGATGTTAGCTTTGTGACTCTGCCGGGCCCCTCGGTGAACAGCCACATGCAGTACTTTGACGCGTGCTCGCCGGTGCCGTTGATGCTTTCGCACCGCCTGATTCCGCACATGATGCCGGCGGGGGAGCAGGCGCAAAAGGCGGCGGGCTTCACTGATGTTGGTGCGGAGCTGAACCGCGGTTTTGCGCGCGTGAAGAAGTGGATGCGCACCATGCATTACGGGCTGTATGCGGTGCTTCTGCTGATGCTGTCGGTGCTACTGAATGTGGCGTCGCCGGTGAGCCTGTCCGCATTGACTGGGCTTGATACGTCGCACCTACATTCGGAGGGCTTCGATCGTCTGGCGGCGGATGCTCAGCAGCTGCGTGAGCAGGCGGGTTCTTCGGATCTGCTGCTGTGGATTCTGGTCGGCATTTTTGTGGTGGAGGCGCTGCTGATGATGGTGCTTTCGCCGTGGACCCAGAGGCGTTTGCAGCGTGCGTTCATGATGCGCAAGGTGGATCGCACGGGTCAGCTGAGTGAGTTCAATCCTTTGCCGATGGTGACGGCTCTTCTGGGTCTTGACGGTGAGGATGAAGACGCGGAGGATGCAGAGGAACATAACCCCGCAGGGGAGAAAAAAGCAGGAGAGTAAAGCGGGGGAGAGCGCTGTAGTTTAGGGTGCTTAGGTGGTGCCGTGGAAGGTCACCCCAGAATTTTTATGTATTCGTGTGCACCTAAGATTTGCTGGGGTTTGGCTGATTCTAATTGGCGTAGTCTCCGCATCCGCGGTAATATATTCAGCTCTGCGGATACTATTTTGGCGCTTGTCGAGGTGGTATTGGCAGTATCTATCACTCAACTTCGCGTACGCTTCACAACCGTGCGCACCAACGAAAGATGAATACTGGTGACTCAGACTATGATCGCCCCCGCATACGAACCTGCATGCGGTGGGTCTGCTTCTGTACACAATTACGGCGTCATGCACCCGGACCCCGTGTTGCTTTCCGACATGACCAGCGCAGAACGAGGAGCTGTTTACCGCTACTTGGCGCGCTTCGCTGAGCTGGATGACGCAAAGATTTTCTACGCGTACGGTCACGCCTATGAGCTGGCTCGTAAGGATGCCGAACGCGGTCTCTACGCAACTATGGCGTAGCCCGCACAATTAGTTTTTAGAAATGCTGTTGCACTCTGTGTGAGTGCGGCAGCATTTCTGCTTTTCGGGCTGAGATTCGGACGGGTTTAGCTAGGCTGCGGCTTAACACTTTATATATGGAAGAGATTAGTAGTGGGAAACTCCACTTATCGTTGCTGCTGGTACTTTTGTTATGACTGGAGGTGAAATCTGCGTAGCGGCAGGAAAATCACTTGTGGGTGTATTTTTCAGGCCTGGGCTATAGGTGGGCTGTTCTATAATGAATGAGGCTGACAACTGATTGTCAACTGCAATCGTATGATTTCATACTCGTTTACACCTATTTTCAAGGAGGAAAACTATGGCGGATACGCCAGAGAAATCGGGGCTTTCCCCGGACGAGCAAACCTCAAGCTCAACAAACAGTAGTTCATCAGTAGAATCTGGAACTAGCTCTGTAAAATCAAGCGCAAAAAAATATGATCTAGGTGTTCTCTTTGTACACGGCATTGGCAGACAAGCACCAGGTGATACATTTAAAGCTGTGTATCCAGCAGTCATAAATGAATTAAAATCTGACAAAAGTGTAATTGTCAAGGAAAGTGATAATAAAACCGAGAGGGTAAACGATTTATATTTAAAGATATCCGATGGAGGGAATGATAAAAGCATTTTATTTCGTGAAGTCTACTGGCACGGTGAAGCAGAGAATGTTAGAAATAATAATCCAATCTATGCAACTAAGACTGAGAGCTCTTCGAACAATGTGGACGGTGAATGGTGTGAAAAGTTTAAGAAAAGTATAAAGATTTTTGTTAATTTCTTTTTGGGAATTTTTTGGGGAATTCATATATTATGCTTAAAATTTTCTCGATTAAAGTTAGGAACTCCTGTATTTTTTGTAAGCCTAGTGTTCGGATTTCTGTTTTTTACCCAGAAATACGGGTATGATATTGACATGCTTGCTCAAGCTGTTGCTACACGTCATATGTCGAGAGTAGCTGTAGTAATTGCTATCCCTGCATATCTTTCTGTTTTCATTTTGTTTGGATACGCCCTAAGTGTGCTTGCTAGATTGACAGAGGGAAGAGAGGTAATTAAAGCAGCATTTGAAACTATAATAGATTTATTGTCGTCACAATGGAAAAATTATACATACATTTTATTGTGTTGTGTGTATATTCTTTGGGCAATTATTTATGTAATATGGGGTCAATCATTGTCAGTAGCTGTGGTGTGCGGGGTGGCATTTTTTCTACTGGCTTGGTTTGCCCCTAAAGTAGACTTGGGGATTAAGGAGTTATGGCTTCAAATCAATGAGTCTGCGGATTACATTAGATCTAAAGATGCTTCTAATTATATTGATTTCGTAAAGGAGGAAATTGATGGGGTATTGAGAGAAAGTCACAAAACTATGTTGGTAGCTCATTCAATGGGTGAGTATCTATCCTATAATGCGCTACTTAAAGGTAAAGAATCGGCATCTTCAAAAGTCCGCCTTGTTAGTGTTGGTGGTGGACTAGGAGCGGTTTTGCTTGTGGGCAAACTTAGGGTTAGTAATAAACAGGGTGGATACTCTCTAGCTAAATCGTTTTTAAATTCTTTTTATGTTGCACTTAGAGATATGCTTATTTTCCTTCTATTTATGATTTCCTGGGTGGGGTTTTCTGTTGATTTATGGGGAATTATAAACACCTTAAAAGTTGATAATCCTATTTATTTAATAGTGCATATTCTGGGGGTAGTAGTTTCTTTTGGGTTTGTTAAATTAGTGGTTTATGCTGATGGAATCTCACTACCGGAAGAGAGTTTTAAATTCTATAGGTACTCCCATTTTTGGGACCCTGTAGGAAACTTTTCGAATTATGTATACAGCTCTAGTGTGAAGACTTCAATTACTCCAAGATTTCATTTTGGTCATGGTTTAAATACTTACTTTTGGGGTGATAACCCTGGATTGGATGGGACTGTCAGTAGGTATGTGCCAATAAGTATGAAATATATGCAACAGCAAATTGTATACCATTTTAAAAATTTGATTTACGGTAATGGAATTCCTAATGTAGAGGCAGCAAAGTTTAATATTAAAGACGCAAATATTTACAAAACCCGCTTAAAATATTTATTCATCTTTTTGTCGTTCTATTAGGTGAATTCTGTGGAATTTTTTTGGGGTTCTACTTTTCGGAAAGGGGTGGAGTGTTTGTATATGAATTTGGCGACATGTGTAAATACATGGCTATATTTTCAATATTTGCATACTGGGCTTTCCGTATATTTTATAAAGTTTTAAATATTCGATTAGGTATCGACTATCTAAATGGGGATAAATTAGAATTAAAGTCTTGGACATTCTTGCCTCTTAGCTTCCTTATTGTGATGCTAGTAGTGTATTCAGCTTCTGTTTATGGCTGGTCTGCAATTGTTAATGTAATTGATATAATAGTGACTGCGACTAAACTATAAGATAAATCTCTTGTAGGGAGTAAAATTTGATTTAAATTGTATTGTATTATTAATATATTTCCTGAACTAAGTGTTGGATATACCGCCAGGGATGCTTCCTGTTAGTGGAAACATCCCTGGCGGTTCTTGAACATTGATTGGCTCTTGGGTAGTTTAGAGGTATCACAACCGCTACTGCGAAGAGACTTCCTGTGATCTCCGTAGGTTCTTTTCGCGGTGTTACCTCCGGCAGTGCCTGCGTTGTTGCGGCGCTCCACTCAGAAACGCCCCAAGGAAAGGTGCTCACCGATGAGTTTCACCAATATTGCCTATGATTACGAGCCGGAATTTGGCGAATCGGCACCGAGCCGTGACAACGGCATTACTCACCCGGATCCTGTGCTGCTGTCCTCGATGACGAAGGCTCAGCGTGGCGCGGTGTGCCGCTACCTGGCTCGTTTTGCTGAGCTGGATGATGCGAAGATTTTCTATGCGTACGGTCATGCGGATGAGCTGGCTGCGAAAGAAGCAGCCCGCGGAATGTACATGTAAAGGTTCCTGCTCCTGTTTGATTCCGTGGCGGTTCGCTACACACTTCCTCCGCGCCTACGCAGGGAACCCGCCCTCGCTTCGCTTCGGGCACCCTGAGGGCGCTTCCGAAAGGTGTAGCTCGCCGCCACTATGCATCGCCGCTGTATGCCGCATACGCCACCCGGCACCCACGAATTGAAGAAGAGAATGCCGCCGCACCCTCCCGAGTTTCGGGGGAGTGCGGCGGCATTTCTGTATCTAGCGCCGCGTTGCATACGCCGCGCACGCTTTAGAGCCCGAGCCCTAGAGCCCGCGCACGACCTCCAGCAGTTTGAGTGCCGAGTCGCGCCAGGAATAGCGGCGCACATCCGACAGGCCATCAATAATCACGCGCTCGCGAACGGCGGTGTCCTCCAGGGAACGGATCGCCTTGACCCAGTCGGCGACGTTCGCCTCCGGGGCACCATCAACCGGCGCGAATACGGCGTGCGGGGCAATCTCACGGAAAATCGGGATGTCACTAATCACCGCGGGGCAACCGGCAGCCTGCGCCTCAACCACGGGCAGGCCGTAACCCTCCTCGCGGGAGGCAGTCACCAGGGCGTGCGCCTGGCGGAGCAGCTGCTGGTACTCCTCATCGCTCACGCCGTTGTGCACCTCCACGTTCTCACCGATGAGGCGTTCGTCGGTGAGCTGCACCAGACGCTGCGGCGGCATCTTCGACAGCAGGTGCAGGCGGTAATCGGGCAGGGAACGCATCGCCAGCAGTAGGGTTTCAACGTTCTTGTACGGCATGAACGAACCCATGTACACCAGGTGCTTGACGGGCTGCTCCTCGCGGGTGGTGGCGCGTTCCAGCGCGGTCTGGCGGGAGACCACGCTGCCGGGCTGCGGGGCGTTGGGCACCACGAACAGCGGCTTGGTGGTCAGCTCGTGCTCACGAATCAGCGAGGCGGTCGACTCAGAAACAGTCACGACCGCGTCGCCGTGGTTGAGCAGGAAGCGCTGCGGGGTGTAGGTCTTGTGGAAGAGCCGCCAGCCCACGCGCACCGGTGCGGGCAGGAACCCGGGCGGGGTCGGGTGCGAGTAGTAGATCAGGTCGTGCAGGGTGAGGATCAGCTTGAATTTGCGTCCGGTGGAGCCGATGGTCTGCATGGGGGAGAACACCACGTCCGGCGCGTACTTATTCAGCTGCAGCGAGGCGGTCGGTTCGAGCGGGCCGGTGGGCGAGCAGATTTTCACGTGCGGCAAATCCGGTAGCATGTCCAGCTGACGTTCGTCGCTAATAATCATGGTGAGGTCGAGGTCGGCGGCGGCTTCGTCACCGGTGTCGATGAGGGTTTTGAGCGCGCCCAGCAGGGAGGCGGTGTAGCGGCTGATGCCGTCGTGGAAGCCGATACGGGTGTATCGGGCGTCAACCATGAGTTTCATGTTGGTTCCTTACTTCTCGTTCCCTGAGTGGTCGGCGGCGAAATCGGCGATGAGTTCCGCGGCCAGGTGCGGGGTTTCGTAGTGGATGAGGTGCCCGACTTCGGGGATCATGTCCAGGCGCTCGCGGGCGCCGGACGAGGAAGCGGGCAGGTCGCGGGAGGTCAGCGTCGCGTACATGGCGCGCGCCGTTTCGGGGGTGCCCAGGTCGTCGTCTTCGGCGACGAGCATCTGCACCGGCACCCGGATTGCGGCGGCGTATTCGGCGGCGGTGTGCGTAATGGACGCTTCGTAGGCGCTGAGCACTCCGCGGCGGGAGCCAAAGGAGCCGAAGTAGGCGGCGTGCTGGCCGTTGATGAAGCGGCGCATTGCCTTGTCTTTGGTGCGCATCATGACTTCGCTGGAGGCGCGGGTAATCAGCTGCGAGCGTAGCAGCGGGTAGCCGATTTTTTCGGGTAGTGCCGCGCCGGCGCGGTAGTAGAGGGAGGCGAGGCGGGAGGCGACGCGCTGACTGCCTTCGAGGGCGGGTTCGCTGATGGGGTTGATGAGCGAGAGCAGCGCGAGCGAGTTCGGGTATGCGGCGGCGAAGGCGCTGGTGACGATGGATCCGAAGGAGTGGCCGACCACGTGCAGCGGTAGGGGCTGCGCGTTCTCGCGGGCGGGGTTAGTGTGCTCCACAAAGTCGTTCAGCCACGCCACGTACGCGTTGATATTGTCTTCGCCCTGGCTGTTCTCGCCCTGGACATTTTCGGGCAGGTCTGCGGAGCGGCCAAAGCCGGGCAGGTCGGGGCTGATGATGCTGACGTTCGGGATGAGCTTCAGCAGGTAGTTCGCAATGATTTCCAGGCCGTGGTGGTCGCCGCGGAATCCGTGTACGAGTAGCACGGGGTAGGAGCCTTCGGGGAAGGTGCCGTCATTCATGCCTTTGCCGTACTGCCAGTAGCGGGTCATAACCGCCTGCGCGCCGTCACCGATGAGGGCGTCGTGGCGGGTGCCGGGAATGAGCGGGCCGGGCACGCCCTCAAGAACTGAGGCGTTGGGGGAGTGCGGGGTAACGGTGGAGGTCATGGGTACCTTTCGCGGGTTGGGTACTGGGACGGCGAAGTCCCGTTCTTAATTCTAGGGGAGAAGCCTGAAAGGGCTCTGAAACTTGCGCCCCGCATCGTCAGCTGGGCGGGTGGTCGGGCGGGTAATCACGCAGGTGGCGCCGTCCATTTGGTAGTCGGGGCGGCCTCAACTCTGGCGCGGTGCGGGTTTCGCGTTACACTTGGAGGGTTAAGTTTTTATCAACCTGTCTTTATTTAAGGAATCGCTGTGTCTGCTCAGGTAGAGACCGAACGCAACGAAAATGCGTACGACTTCCGCGCTATGGAAGCCAAGTGGCGCCCCTACTGGGACGAAACGAAGGTTTTCCAGCCCACCGGTGACGCCCCCAAGGGCCGCAAGTATGTGCTGGATATGTTCCCGTACCCCTCCGGTGACCTTCACATGGGTCACGCGGAGGCATTCGCTATTGGTGACATGAACGCCCGCTACTTCAAGCAGTGCGGCTACGATGTTCTGCACCCGATTGGCTGGGACTCCTTCGGCCTGCCCGCTGAGAACGCAGCCATTAAGAACGACACTCACCCCAAGGAGTGGACGTACAAGAACATTGAGACTCAGGCTGAGTCCTTCAAGCGTTACGCTATTGCCGCTGACTGGAGCCGCCGCCTGCATACCTCGGACCCGGAGTACTACAAGTGGACTCAGTGGCTGTTCGAGCAGTTCTACAAGAAGGGCCTGGCGTACCGTAAGGACTCCATGGTCAACTGGTGCCCCAAGGACCAGACCGTGCTCGCGAACGAGCAGGTTGTGAACGGTGCGTGTGAGCGTTGCGGTACTACCGTGACGAAGAAGTCGCTGAACCAGTGGTACTTCAAGATCACTGATTACGCACAGCAGTTGCTGGATGACATGGAGCAGTTGGAGGGTAAGTGGCCCGACCGCGTTCTGCTCATGCAGCGCAACTGGATTGGTCGCTCTGAGGGTGCTGAGGTGCGTTTCGAGATTGAGGCGACCGAGGACCAGCCCGCTGAGTCCTTCACCGTGTTCACTACCCGCCCGGACACCCTGTACGGCGCAACCTTCATCGTGGTTGCTGCGGATGCGGCATTCGCCGAGCAGATTGTGGCACCCGAGCACAAGGCTGCCCTGGAGCAGTACCGCGAAGACATTAAGGCACTGAGCGATATTGACCGCCAGTCCTCCGACCGTGAGAAGACCGGCGTGTTCACCGGCCGCTACGCGATTAACCCGCTGACCGGCGCGAAGCTGCCTGTATGGGCTTCTGACTACGTGCTCGCTGACTACGGTACCGGCGCGATTATGGCTGTGCCCGCGCACGACCAGCGTGACCTTGAGTTCGCTCTGAAGTTCGACCTGCCCATTGTGAAGGTTCTGGACGTTGAGGGTGCTGAGGACCCGGCTACCAGTGGCGTTGCTGCGGCTGGTGACGGCGTGCTCATCAACTCCGGTGAGCTGACCGGCCTGCCGAAGGCTGAGGCGCTCGCTAAGGCTATTGAGCTGGTTGAGGCTGCCGGCACCGGTGAGGGTAAGGTCATTTACCGTCTGCGTGACTGGCTACTGTCCCGCCAGCGTTTCTGGGGTACCCCCATCCCCGTGATTCACTGTGAGGATTGTGGCGAGGTTCTGGTTCCTGAGGATCAGCTGCCGGTGCTGCTGCCCGATAACCTGCGCGGTGAGCAGCTGGCTCCTAAGGGCCAGTCGCCTCTTGCTGCTGCCGATGACTGGGCGATTGTGCCTTGCCCCGAGTGTGGCAAGCAGGCTCGCCGTGACTCGGACACCATGGACACCTTCGTGGATTCCTCCTGGTACTTCCTGCGTTACGTTTCCCCGAACTACGACAAGGCTCCTTTCGACCCGCAGGCTATGAGCGAGTGGGGTGCCGTCGACATGTACGTGGGCGGTGTGGAGCACGCTATTCTGCACCTGCTGTACGCACGCTTCTTCACCAAGGTTGTTCGCGACCTGGGCCTGATCAAGCACGATGAGCCGTTCAAGGCGCTCATGAACCAGGGTCAGGTGCTCAACGGCGGTAAGGCGATGTCCAAGTCGCTGGGTAACGGCGTGAACCTGGGCGAGCAGCTCGACAAGTTCGGTGTGGACGCTATCCGCACCACCATGATTTTCGCGTCCCCGCCCGAGGATGACGTGGACTGGGCGGATGTTTCCCCGTCCGGTTCGCAGAAGTTCTTGGCGCGTGCTTGGCGTGTGGCTCAGGACGTCACCAGCGAACCCGGCGTGGACGCAACCACCGGTGACCTGGAGCTGCAGAAGCTGATTGCTCGCACCGTGCACGAGGTTCAGGGCCTGCTGGATAACGGCAAGTTCAACGTGGTTGTTGCGAAGACCATGGAGCTTGTGAACGCTACTCGTAAGGCTATTGATTCCGGTGCTGGTGCGGCTGACCCGGCTGTCCGTAAGGCTGCTGAGACTATCGCGATTCTGCTGTCTCTGTACGCACCCTACACCGCTGAGGACATGTGGCACGCTCTCGGCTACGACACCCCGGTTCTGACCGCGGGCTTCCCCGAGGTTGACCCGGCTCTGCTGGTGGATGACACCGTCACCGCTATCGTGCAGATTAAGGGCAAGGTCAAGGCTCGCCTGGAGGTTGCGAAGGATATTTCCGAGCAGGAGCTTCAGGAGCTGGCTCTGGCGGATGCCGCTGTTCAGCGTTCGATTGGTGACGCCGAGATCCGCAAGGTGATTGTGCGTGCGCCTAAGCTCGTGAACATCGTGATCTAAGCTTCTTAGAATCTAAATTTCTTAGAATCTAAGCTTCTTAGATAAAGTACAAGCCCCGCTGTGGCTTCGGTTCGTTCTATGGAACTGCCGGAGGCGCGGCGGGGCTTTGCTGTACTGCACTAGTGATGAGTGCCATAATGTTCAGGGAACGCTAGGAGAGGGTTCGTCATCGAATCATGCACTGACGAACCGGAAGTGACGAGCCGAAAGAAGGGTCGGAATATGGAGCGAGAAAACAACGCAGAGAACCGCATTGCCGTGGTGACCGATAGCGCCGCCGCCCTCGACCCGCAGCTGGTGCAGCGCCTGAGCGCTCGCGGTAATTTTGTGCTGGTTCCGATGCCGGTGACTATTCGCACGCCCGGTGAGCCGGATCGTCAGCTGCAGGATTTGACCGCCGCCGAGGTGGACGAGGCGATTATGCTCGCGCACGTGATGGGTCAGACAGTGAGCACTTCCGGGCCCGCGCCGGGCGTGTTTGCTGATGTCTACGACGAGCTGGCGTCGCGGGGTTTTACGCATGTGGTGTCGGTGCATCTGTCCGGTGAGCTCTCGGGCACGGTGGAGGCGGCGCGCACCGGTGCCCGCCTGAGCCGCCTGGGCGTCGAGGGTGTGAGCGTGGTGGATAGCCGCACGGTCGCCGGCGCCTACGGTCACGCGGTGGTGCGCGCCCTGGAGGTGCTGAACTCTGCATCCGCCGGCTCGAGCGTTGAGTACCCGAGCCCTGACTATCCGAGCCCCGCGCAGCTGGTGGACTACATTCAGTCCGTCTGCGAGCAGTCCACGCTCTACTTCTATATCCCGACCCTGGATGCTTTGCGCCGCGGCGGTCGTGTTTCCCCGGCGTTGGCGATGGTGGGGCAGATGCTCCAGATCAAGCCGATTGGCACGATTACCGAGGGCAAGCTGGCGTATGTGGAGCGCCCCCGCACTGCGGCGCGCGCCCTGGAGCGCCTGGTGGAGGTGACCGTGCAGACCTGCCGTGAGCATCAGCATGCGGCGGCTCTCACCTCTGCTTCAACGGGTTCTACTGCCGCCGACCCTGCTAATTCTTTGCTTGCTGCAACTCCGCGCGGTGAGGTCGTTGCGGTGCATCATGTGGGCAATGCGGCGCAGGCGGTGCAGTTGTATGAGCAGGTTCAGCAGATGCTGGGGGAGAGCTCCCTGGTTCATACTGCTGCGTCTTCGGCGCCGGAGTTTTTGGTGAGTGCGCTACCGCCGGTGCTGTCGGCTCATTCGGGTTTGGGTGCTGTAGCGTTGGTGGTGTACTAGCCGCCCCTGTTGCGACAGGACACGCGACACGAAAACTGTACGCCGGGCGCACGTTTAACCCGTTTTAAGGCTGTGGTGTGTCTTACGTTGGGGTCATCTGTTTTCGGGTGAGAATTTGCACTGCGTGCGGGCGCCAAGGGCGTCATTGAAACCCATTCGCAGGTGAAAGGGTATTTTTTACCCTCAGATTTTGCCTTGATACGGCGCGGTTTTTAGTAAATGTGCGTTTCATGTGTGTTTATGTTGCCGTGACCGTATCGCAACATTTTCTAAGGGTGAACACAACGTAAAACAACAGAAAACAACGGTTTTTTACCGGTTTTTATGGCGCAACTCACAAAAATTTCTCGATAGAACACACCAAAACACACACAAACTAGGGTAGGATTATTACCAACAACGGCGGAACGCACCGGGCAACATAGAGCACGGACGAATCCGACTAAACCAGAGCCTGCAAGGCATCGGATTTGTACACCGCCACCAACGCACTGACAAGGAGATACTCCAGTGACTGTACGCGTAGCAATCAACGGCTTCGGCCGCATCGGCCGCACCTTCTTCCGCGCAGCTCAGACCGAGGGCGTCGGCTTCGAGATCGTCGCAATCAACGACCTCACCGATGTTGAGACCCTGGCACACCTGCTCAAGTACGACTCCATCATGGGTCGCTTCAACGCAGAGGTCGAGGTCAAGGAAGGCGCACTGGTTGTTGACGGCAAGGAAATCAAGATCCTCGCTGAGCGCGACCCCCAGAACCTCCCCTGGAAGGACCTGGGCGTTGACGTAGTCCTCGAGTCCACCGGTTTCTTCACCGAAGGCAGCAAGGCAAAGGCACACATCGAGGCTGGCGCTAAGAAGGTTATCCTCTCCGCTCCCGGTAAGAACATCGACGGCACCTTTGTCATGGGCGTGAACGACGACCAGTACGATGCAGCTAACCACCACATCGTCTCCAACGCATCCTGCACCACCAACTGCCTCGCTCCGATGGCTAAGGTTCTGAACGATGCATTCGGCATCAAGCAGGGTCTGATGACCACCATCCACGCATACACCGCTGACCAGCGTCTGCAGGATGCTCCCCACCGCGACCTGCGCCGTGCACGCGCAGCAGCTGTGAACATGGTCCCCACCTCCACCGGTGCAGCAGCAGCTGTTGGCCTGGTTCTGCCCGAGCTGAAGGGTAAGCTGGACGGCTTCGCAGTCCGCGTTCCCACCATCACCGGCTCCATCACCGACCTGACCTTCACCGCTGAGCGCGAGGTCACCGTTGAGGAAGTCAACGCAGCAGTCAAGGCCGCAGCTGAGGGCCCCCTGAAGGGCATCATCAAGTACAACGAGGATCCCATCGTGTCCAAGGACATCGAGGGTGAGCCCATCTCCACCGTCTTCGACGCACCGCTGACCAAGGTCATCGGCGACCAGGTGAAGGTTATCGCTTGGTACGACAACGAGTACGGCTACGTTGCACGCCTCGTGAAGTTCACCAACAAGGTTGTGGCTTCCCTCTAAGCCCCAATAGGCTTACGACGCTCACCGAGTGTAAGCGTCATCCCGCGTAACTAACGCATAGTGAACCCCGGCACCACCGCATTAAGCGGGGGAGTCGGGGTTTGCTGTACCAAGACTCTTTATGAGGGCCTTGAATAAAACCCCAAAAAACGTATCAACATACTGGTTTCCGTCGCCCTTTTTGGGTCAAAAATACCGTAAGAAAATAGCTGATAGAGAGTGCGAATATCCGCGATATTCCGCGGAGAAACACCATATAAAAGCTATTTACTAGGCTGTCAAACACCCTAGTATTCGGTATGATGGAAACGGTATATAAACCCACCTATCCAGGAGGAATTCCTATGGCTAAGGCACTGTCCGAACTGCTCGAAGAAGGCGTCGCAGGCCGCCACGTTCTCGTCCGTTCCGACCTGAACGTACCCCTGAAGGACGGCGTTGTCACCGACGATGGCCGCGTCCGCGCATCCCTGCCCGTCATTGAGAAGCTTGCCAAGGCTGGTGCACGCGTTATCGTGACCGCACACCTGGGCCGCCCCAAGGGCAAGGTCGACCCCCAGTACTCCATCGCACCGGCAGCTGCACGCCTGGCTGAGCTGGCATCCGTGCCCGTGAAGGTTGCAACCGACCTGGTAGGCGAGGACGCAAAGGCTAAGGCAGCAGCCCTGGCTGACGGCGAAGTTCTGGTCGTTGAGAACGTCCGCTACGACGCACGCGAGACCTCCAAGGACGACGCAGAGCGCGGCGAATTCGCTGACGAGCTGGTCGCACTGACCGGCGAGAACGGCGCATACGTGAACGACGCATTCGGCGCGGTTCACCGCAAGCACGCTTCCGTCTACGACGTTGCTAAGCGTCTGCCGGCATACCTGGGTGACCTGGTGAAGAAGGAAGTTGACGTTCTGGCTAAGACCCTGAACGACCCCGAGCGTCCCTTCGTTGTGGTCATGGGTGGCGCTAAGGTTTCCGATAAGCTCGCCGTGATTGACAACCTGATCGGTAAGGCTGACACCATCCTCATTGGTGGCGGCATGGGCTACACCTTCGCATACGCACAGGGCTACGAGGTTGGCCAGTCGCTGCTGGAGAAGGATCAGGTCGAGAACGTTCTGCGTTACCTGAAGGAAGCTCCCGAGAAGGGCACCGAGATCATCACCGCAGTGGATGTTGTTTGGTCTGACGCATTCTCCGCTGACGCTAACACCGAGATCCGCCCCGTTGAGGATCTGACCGGCGGCAAGCTGGGTGCAGAGGCTGAGGGCCTGGACATTGGCCCCAAGACCGCTGAGATTTTCGCTGAGAAGATCAAGGGCGCAAAGACCATCTTCTGGAACGGCCCCGTTGGCGTGTTCGAGATTGCTCCCTTCGCTGAGGGCACCCGCGCGGTGGCACAGGCTATCGTCGACTCTGACGCATTCTCCATCATTGGTGGTGGCGACTCTGCTTCTGCAGTCCGTAACCTGGGCTTCAAGGATGAGCAGTTCGGCCACATCTCCACCGGTGGTGGCGCTTCCCTCGAGTACATTGAGGGTAAGACCCTGCCCGGCCTGGAGGCGCTGGGCGCCTAATCTGGGTGCACAGATTTAGTACACGGTTTTAGTGTAAGGAACCCCCGTCGGGGCGGTATTTCGGTACCGTTCCGGCGGGGGTTTCTGCATGCCCGGTCAGTTATCCTTGCGGGTGTTTGCATACTGTTTCCTGGCTATATGCTGTGGGTTCCCTGGGTACGCGGCTTGTACCCGGGAGGGGCAGAGACGGCTTCACTAGACTGGAATTGTAGAGGTTCCCGCGGCCTACGGGGCATCGTCTGCTACACGTGGTACGGGGGCTGCAACTTCATAAAATACATCGCGGTATTTCACGAAATCTGTGGAGGAGCACCAATGACCACTAACAATGACGGCAATTCAATGAGCCAGGCTCCGGAGCAGACCTCTGAGGAGAACCCGGGGCAGAATCATACGCAGAGCCCAGAGAAGAAGAAGCGTTTTTCTCGGCGGACGCTGGGGTATGCCGGCGTAGGTGTTCTTACGGCAGCGGTTGTTAGCCGGTGCACGGGCCTGATTAAGACTCCGGAGGAGCTTGAAGAGGAACGTAAAAAGAAGCAGGAAGCTGAGGAGAAAGAACGGCAGGCTCAAAAAGATCGGGCTTTGGCGGCTCTTGAACCGGATCAAGAATTCGTGGGGGTAATCGATAAGTCTTATCTGTATAAGGATGTTCCTCTTACGTATACCGCCTACGAAAGCCGCGGTGAGTTTGTGCCCGCGACTGAGGAACATCCCGCCCAGAATGTGCCGTATCCTGTACCACAACCGGAGATGCACGAATATAGTCTGCAGGGTTTTCTGACCTTCATGGGGTATTTTTGTGCCGCCCTCAACTACTTCTATTACACGGGAGATACCGAGCCGCTGTCGAAGGTTGTTGAGCCGGAGGCTGTCCTTCCTGAAACAATGCTTCGTCTTTACCGGGAGAAGCGCGGATGGGTTATATCGGAACAGGACGTGTGTAAGGCGTGGATTTATTTCCCAACGAGTAGTTCGGATCGTCTATCAAGGTCGGAGCGGAATGGACGACACATTCTAAGGTGCTTACTGGGGGTGGAGGAGAAAGAATCCTATATAGGGTATTTCTATATTCCAAGTATTGGTGAAAAATTATCTCTTTACAAATATCGGAGTCCTCTCGGGCGGGAGCCACGGTCCGATAGCGGAGAGAATCTGGAAGCTGAGCATCTGAATGGCAGGTGGACGTTGCTGAATAATGACGCAGCCAGGACACCGATGTACCCTGCAAATGTTCCTCATACCGGTGAATCCTAAGATCCGGTTCTAAACATCCAACGACGAGTGTAAGGAAGAAGACAATGATAGACAGCGAAAAATTGCCCGAGTCATTTATCTACATGGACGATTTCTCTGGAGAGTATTCGTTAGCACCCACTTGTTTGGTGGGCGAATATATTCCAGCTGACCAGAATCATCCAGCATATTGTGCGCCTCTCCCAGATTATGCTTACACATATGAATCAGCAAATAGTTTTGTGCGGGAGCTTTTCAATTATATCTATTATTACTCCTGCCAAAATTATGCGCTTTTAGCGTCTGATATAAGGGGTTTAGAAGACCCATGGAGTGAGAGTGAAATTTTTTTCCCAGCTATTCTAGATCTTTTCGAAGAGGGTAAAGGCTGGGTAATTACACCTGATACTCGGATTCTTAGTATGCATGTTCTTGAAGCCCAGCCGCATATTACACGCTCGGAGCAAGAGGTGACTGAGTGGAAGGTGCGATTTGATATTCATCCCGAGGCAAAAGTGTATCGAAAAGATACTGGAACATTACATCCAATTGCTGAATTTGATACACGAAACCTGATTCGTGATGGATCAATACACGGCACCATGAGAACTGTGAGCGTCAAAGGTAAAGAGACAACAATTAGCTTTATTCCAGAAGGTACTAACCATGCGGAGAAGGAGAATAAATCATGAGTATTAATAGTGGTCCTAACCCATATCCTACCCCGTATTCCGACCCATATTCCCAGCCCAATTATCAGCATGTATTTCGGAAGCGCCGCCCGGTTAGTCGCCGTTCCTTTTTAGGTAAAGCGGGTTTAGGCGCTTTGGGTGTTGGGCTACTCGTCTCTGCGGGGTATCGTGCCGGTGTGCTGGGATCATACGATGAGCAGCTGGAAGCGCGTAGACGTTTGCGGCATCAGAGATATATAGACATGGAACCGAAAGAGCCGTACGACTATCAGGAGGAGCTCGAAAAATCTAGTAGATTGCTCATTTACACTGCGTATGAGCGCAGCGGGCGGTATATTCCTGCAACGGAAGAACACGCGGCGCAGAATGTTCCCTACCCTGTATTGCATCCGGGTATGAATAAATACACCAGGTCCGGATTATATGTTTTTGTTGCTTACTATTATGCGTCTCTGAAATATTTTTACCTCACGGGAGATACTGAGCCTCTTTCTAAGATAGTGAAGCCGGAAGATGTTCTTGAGCCTGAAATCCTCCAGTTCTATCAAGAAAAGCGCGGATGGCTTATCTGTGATGATGAGATATTTAATGAGGTATCCATTAATTCTGCTGCTTTTTCCCCGGGTAAAAGATTTGAGTATACTAAGCGGAATATTTTTGATTGTAGTGTGGAATCTTTTCTTCACCGGGTAGGGCATTTCTTTATTCCAGAGTCGGGGGAAAAGATTCGCCTTGACCACTATGAGACGTTTAAAAGCAGTAGGTTTAGTTCATATGTAGAAAACTTGAAAGGGCGATGGGTTTTGATTAACAATCAAGATGATTTGATGCCTCTATATCCTCCCGGTTTTCATAAAATAAGATACTAAACCGATATGTGGAAGTTGCTGAATACTCCATTTTGGAAGTAGATTTGGCGCAGAGTTTTAGAACAGGAACCCCCGTCGGAGCGGTATTTCGGTACCGTTCCGACGGGGGGCTTCTGCATGTCGGGTAAGCTGCTCCCGCTAGGGATCACGCGCCGTTTCCTGGCTATATGCTGTGGATTCCGCAACGTACAGCTTCTATCGGGGACACAGAGGACTAGCTCTAATAGACTGGAAATATAGAGGACCCCGGCCGGCAAGCTCAAGATGGTCGCGGGGGCAGTGTAGCGGGAGCGCACGCACCTCTACAGGCAAACAACTACAGACAAGCGAAGACGGACAGACAAAGGCGGACGGGCGAAGACGCCCAGGCACTGAGCCTAGCCGCTCGCGAGCAGCCCAGAACCACCTCGGCAGCTAGTGAGCTCGATAGCTTGCGAACTCGACAGCTTGTGAATACGGAAATCCAGGGAGGGAAAGAATGACCGTAAACGCTCAAACGCTTTTTGACGAAAAAGACTACACCGGAACATACCCGTATGTAGCCGACCATTTGATTGGGCCGTACACGCCCGCAAACCGAGACCACCCCGCCTACTCGGCACCCGCACCGGGGGTGAGGTACACGTCGAGTGCTTACAAGGTGTCAAACCTGCGCCCCTACCTGGGCTACTACTACGCCTGCCAAAACTACATGATCCTCGCCTCGGAACCTGCCGTTCTGCGGATGGACAATATCAGCGAAGAAATGTTCTTCCCCGCCATTCAGGACCTCTACGAAGAGGGCAGGGGCTGGGTCATTACTCCTAATCCCAAGATTCTGACCATGAACCTGCTGGAGGGGCAGCCGCGCCTCATCGACGAGACGCTAAAAATTGTGGAATGGAATGTTCGGTTCGATATTCTTCCCGAAGTTCAGGTGTACCGCAAAGACACGAACCAGGTGTACCCCATCACCGATTTTGATACGCGCGGCCTGATCCGTGACGGCGCAATACACGGGGCTCTACGCACACAATTCACGAATGAGTGGAGGCCCGTCCAATTTATTTCAGAAAATAGTTTGAGTTAGGGGAGGGGAGAGCATCATGACGAATAACTTTGGTGGACCAGGATACGGCGGACCCGGATATAACGAGCAACGAGCGTACATGAGGCGTGTGATATCTCGCGCCAGGTTTATACGGGCTGGCGTGTTCGCTGGCGCCGCCCTCGTCGCGATAGCTTTTGGCTGGGGTACCAAACTGCTCAACGAGATGGGTTCAGAATCCCAAACCGATAAGAAGCGTGACCAGGAGTTTGTGCGCCTGGAACCCACGGAGAAGTACGATGAGCTCCGTACCTTGGGCCCTTCCTCCGGGCCGCTCGTCTACACGGCATTCGAACGTAAGGGGCGCTTCATTCCTGCCACCGAGGCGCAGGCGGCGCAGAACGTGCCGTACCCTATTCAGCAGCCCGGAATGGATAACTACGACCGCGGCGGCTTGTACGCGTTCTTGGCGTACTTCTTTGCGTCGATGAACTACTTCTACCACACGGGCGATACGGAGCCTCTTTCTAAGGTCACGGACCCGGAAAAGGTGCTCCACCCCGAAATTCTTCGCCTGTACAGGGAGAAGCGCGGGTGGGTTATTTCGGCTGATAAGAATGTGCTGAGCGCCAATGTTGTTGATAATCTTGTTGCGGGTGAAAAGGCTAAAAATACGAGTCGAAATATTCTGGTGAGCACCCTGTACACGACTAAGGCTAAGGACCTTGCGTTTTATGTGACTGAGACGGGTGAGAAGCAGGATATTCGCAAATATTTGAGGTATCTGGGGCGTTTCTCGCTGGCTGTGGAGCATCTGCGTGGGCAGTGGGTGATTGTGGTTGACCGCGACGGCTACAGCAACCGTAACATCTACGAGCCGATTTATCCGCGAGGATTTGGGCAGCTGTAGCTTTCTCTATGTGGCTTCTTGAGGAACCCCTGCCGGGCAGTACTTTTGGTACTGTGCTGGCGGGGGTTTCTTGCTGGACTTTCCGGGTGGGCTTTTCGCGGTTGGCTGGGGGAGGTGGAAGCAATGGGAGATGGAATCCGTCCTGCTGGGTTCGTGCGTAGAGGGTGCGTGTGTTACCTTGAAGGGTGTGTGATTCTCACTGTCACCGAGAGGGAACACACATGCAACGAATGTGGGCGAGGATGCTCGTTCACCGTCACATCAACTTCCGGAAGTAAATATATGGGTAACGTCCACGCTAATACTGAAGCTGTTCCTTTTGACTTTGAGAGCGCTGAGGCTCTCAAAACGCATTTGACGCATCTAACTCAAGTAATCGAGCATCAGCTCCCTGCTCGCTATGGCGCCGACGGTACTTGTGGTGCCGCTCAACTCGCCCTGGAGGGGTTCACCGGTGGCTATGCACGAGTGTATAGGGCAAAGCTTGCTTCGTCATTTGCGCTGTTGCGAGAGTTTAAAGAATGCTTCAGCAATGCAGTTCGTAATATGGAGACTTATATTAAAGCTGCTCGTGAGGAAGAACGTATTCGTCGAGAGATTACTGAATGGGAGAAGCTCAACGCACGTAAGCAAAGAGCTCGTGATCTTGAGAAGCTTGAGTATGACCTTCGGAATCAAGGCGCGTATAGCGTCGATAACCCTGACCTCAACCTTGAGGTTCCCCCTCGTCCTATGCCTTCCCGCCCCCCGCATTTTGAGGTCTACACACCACGACCTGTAGCTGACCCCTTCACTGGTGCTCAGGGTAACTCAGTTTCTTCAGGAGTTTCTCAAAGCGCTCTCGGACAGTTTGCCGAGGCAAACTCTTCTGCACAGGGTACTCAGCATTTGAATACCCAGATTGCGCTTGCTTCTGGTGGATCTACGGTTTCTATCGTGCCGCACAATGCGTATCAGCATCGTCAGGTTAATCTTTCTATGAATGCTGAACTTGGTCAGGCGCAGCTTCGCGTAGCGTCCACCTATGCTCAGTTTCGTTCGAATACTTCATGGGGAACTTTTAACGCTGATTCTTTGATTGCTGCGTTGCACACCTGGATTGAGGATGTCGATGCAGACGTCCATTGGCTGGGTAAGCTTGCTCAAATAATGTTTGATGTTGCAAGTCGTGGTTACTTGGAAAAACCGGCTATTGAACATCACGAAGAACTTTCAGGACCTGGGGCAAAGGCTCAATTTAGCCTCGATATGAATCTTCTGAATGAGCTGATGCATGATGATATTCCGATGCATCACCTACTGCAGGTTCCCGGCATGAGCATTACCGGTGTAAATATCTCATCCGGCTACGCAAATGACCCCGTCAACGTTGCAACCGGTAACTTCATCGAAAGTGAAGTTGACCTTCGCTCTCGCGTAAACTCGGTGCTACGTCTTGAACGTACCTACAACAGTGTTCTCGCTGCCCTCTCGAATAGCCCTCGTGGTGCTTTTGGTAAGGGTTGGTCAAGCACGCTGGATAGCCGACTTCAGCAGAACTCCGATAGTATCTCATGGCACACTGCCGACGGTCGTGAACTCGTCTTTGAACGTGATACGAACTCGGCTAGCGGGTATGCCCGGACTCCCAACGCTCCCTACTGGCTGGAGAAGGTAACCGAGTCGGCTCTAGACGAAGCACCTACACATAATGTGGAATCAGCCTCTGCGCCCTTCGAAGAAAATACCGAAGGACAAGAGGCCCTTTGGCGCGCCCTATACTCTGCTGTGAATAAAGCGGTCAAGTCTGCCCATCGTCTACTGCCGTCATCCTTTGAAGTAACGGAATCGTCTGAACCCACCTACTACTGGTCAGTTACTAACCATTCTGGTAGCCGTTATTTGTACGCTCCTTCGGGTGAATTGGTTGCTTTCATGGAGGGGCACCCCAGCTCAGTTGTAGTTGCTCTTTACAACCGTGGCTCAAAGGCTAATACCGGTGGGGAATTCGTAGCTCAGCGACCGAGTGCTTTGATTCAGCCTCTTAGTGCGCAGGGTATTGTTGTCAGCTACGACGCCCAGGGTTTCGTATCTGCTGCATCTCTCGTCAACTTCAATGAAGGCTCCTCTGAAGAACATTCATCAGCACAGGTCGAAAGCCAGCTGAACGCTGTGCGCTATATTTACAATTCTGCTGGCGTGCTTTGCGAAGTTCAGCGGCCTGATGGTACCCGCCGTTATGAGCAGACGGAAGATAACCTCATCTACCGTGTCTGGAATGAAACGGGATATTGCGAGGTCGAGAATAGCTATGACGCTGACGGCCGCATCGTAGCTCAGAAGACGGAGCACGGTCGAAATATTAGCTACCGCTATGAGCACGGTCTAATGACCGTGATTGAAGATTCCGGAACCGGTGAGCACGCTAATATTTGGCGCTCAAACGAACACGGTCAGCTGGTTTCCCTCGTGGCTGGTGACGGAAGCCGCCAGTCCATGCGATACAACTCCTACGGTTACCGCACCTATATCTGCGAGCGTGACGGATCTGTGACGCATCGTAGCTACGATGAACGTGCTCGCCTTGTCTCGGAGAATACTCCGGAAGGTGCAGTCCACCGTTATACGTGGGATGAGTACGACCGTATGCTTGCCCACCGAATTATGAATAAGGATCGGCGTGCAGGCATCCTTGCTGAAACACGCTATACCTACTCCCAGAATCCGCTGGACCCTAACCCCCTGACTATTACCCGTAACGGAGGCAATACAACTTATCTTGAATGGGACAACGCCGGTCATTGCACCGCCGTCACTGATGAATCAGGATCCAAACAGCACTTTACCTACAATGACTGTGGACAGCTTCTGAGCTCCACGGACTCTAGTGGTGCGCAAACGCAGTACTCGTATGATGCTGCCGGCAACCTGCGCTCAGTAACTAATCCTCTCGGCAATACCCAGTATTTTGAGTGGGATTCGAGTGGACGTCTCAGCACGGTAGTCGACGCGATGGGTGCTCGTTGGGGTTTGTCCTACACAGAAGCAGCTCAGAATGCTACGCCGACCTCCGAGCAACACTTGACAGCGCTGACCGACCCTGAAGGTAACATCACTACTTTTGAATACTCAGCTGGTCACCTAAGTGCTGTGGTTGACCCTATGGGTAACCGAACCAGTGTTGAACGCGACACCTGGGGCAACGTTGTCTCCATGACTGATGCCACAGGAGCCCAGACCCATTATGAATACGACGAACTCTCGCAGCTCGTCGCTATCGTTGACCCCTGCGGGGCTCGTACCGAATACGAATATTCTCTAACTGGCGACCTGAGCCGCATTGTGGACGCTACTGGTGTGGCTTTGAGCATTACCCACTCGCGCTCTCACGGTGAGTATTCAGTACGAGTTGAGGGTGCGCCCGGTAACTACGCCGTTGTAACCGATGCCCTGGGACGAGTTGTTTCTGCATCAAATTCTCTGATGACTATGGTGCCGGGCCTGGGTCCCGCTGGGTCTTTGCGTTCTGATTCTTCTCTTGCGGGGCTTGCTTCAGCTGGTAAGCAGCCTTCTGATCGTCCTGCAGGTCCTTGGGCGTCGTGGAGCTTGGTGCAGCCGGAACTTCGTGTTCCCACTATTTTTGGTTCCCGCGATAACGCATCGCCAGGCGATAGCGCCCTTACTGCTGCTCATCTTCCGTCTGTTATGACGATGTTTGAGAACCGTCAGGATATGGCGGCTCTCTTTGGGGTGCCCGTTCCTAAGTTGAACATTCCGGATGCCTCCGCCCTTCTCAATTCTTCCTCTGATAGCTCTGCACAGGCTGGATATAACACTCACGGTCAGATTGCTCAGATTAGCTCTGCCGATGGAGGGGTAGTTAGCTTCGAGTACGATGCTCAGGGACGTATGAGTCGTAGCATCAGTGCAGCTGGTCGAGAGACTTTCTTTGAATATGACGCGGCGGGCCGTTGTACCAGCCAGAAAACCCTCAAGAAAACGAGCGAGCTCGATGCTGATGAGGGTTACCTGGAAACTATCTTTACCTATGATGCTGCAGGTCGCCTGTTGGAGAAGACCATTCGGGATTCTGCAGATACTTCAGCTGCCCCGTCGCGCCTTGTACAGTACACTTACGATGCTGCTGGCCGACGCATTAAAGAAGATACGGGGGAGAAGGTTACCAGCTACAGCTACACTTCACGTGGCCTTATTGCACGTATTGAAGACAGTGTTGAAGGTACTCGTTCTTTCTCATACGATGCAGTAGGTCGCCTTGTGAGTGTTGATGACGCTTTGGGTGGTACCTCCCGTTGTGAGTATGATGCCCTCGCACGTCCTCAGCGCTGGATTACGCCTGCGGGTATCGTAACGAGCTACGAATGGGATGCGGCAGGACGCCTTCTGCGTGAAGAACGCTCGGGTACAAGTTTTACGGTTGAAAATGCGGCAGACTCTCTCGTACGTACTTTCTCCTACGATGCTGCAGGCCGTCTTCTGACGATGAACGATGGCGAACGTATCCGTTCGTTTGAGTATGATTACGCTCGCGGGGGTGTGCTCCGTTCGGTCACTGTTGATGGTGAACTTCAGGGAACTTTTGAATATTCCTTGATGAATGGACGTGGCTCTCAGCAGGGCGCGTTGAAGGTTTCGGTAAATGATGCAAAAGCAGAGCACATCTATGAGTACTCTGCATCTGGTAGGTTGCTGAGCCGTACTCGCGTACCCCATGGTGATATGAGCATGAAGCGCATCTCAAGTACGGTGTCTATTGCTGATCACATCACGGGTATTCTTCGCGCCCCAGACGTGAACCAGCGTACTCTGCATGCCTTGCAAGCGTTTAAGCAGCGTGGTGAATATACGCTGAACTATACCTACGATGCAGATGGTGTTCTGGTAATGAGTAGCAACCCGTACGGCTCAGTGCGCTGGATGCGTGATGGTGCGGGTCGAGTGCGCCATACTCAGTCTAAGGACGTTTTTGCTCGCACCAGGGAGATGGAATTTACCCATGCTTCATGTGGTGCTTTGACCTCGATGAGTACAGAAGACACTCACGCCGTGTGGAAACTCGATCCTGTTAAGAATGTTCCCGTGGGGTACAAGGTAGAGCGTAACGGCACCCGAGGAACGGGAAACGGTACTGCAACTATGAGCATGTTTGCCGCCGGTGTGGAACGTGATGCTTCTTCTCAGGTTGCTGTTTGCACGCTTGAAGATGCAGGAAATAAGTTTGAGGCACACACTATGAGGTATCGCTATGATGCTTCTGGTGCTCTCGTCTCTGTTTCGGATGGTATTCAGGAACGAACCTGGACCTACGAAAACGGCATGATGGTCGCTGAAGCATTGTATATGCGTAATTGTGAGCAGGGAGATAACGCCCTGCTGCTGGAACGCGCCTTCAGCCATAATTCAATTGGTCTACTCAGCGCTGTTTCTGAGGTGCAGTATGGTACCGATGGGACTGTGCAGAATCGTTCTCGAACTGAGTATTTCTATAACGCTGCCGGTGAACGCGTCCGTGAGGTGACCACGGACGAGCTGACTGGACAGCACCGTGAGCGTACCCTTGGGTGGGGCAACATGGGGCAGGTGAATGCTATTCGCCTGGACAGCGAAGAGTGGGAGCTACACCATGACATGACTGGTGAGCTTGCCTCAGTGCACGCTAATACTACGGTTGATGTCCCCAATGCATCTATGCCTTTGGTGTGGGACGCTGTCTCATCCGTACCTATGGTGCTGGGTGTGGGCGGAATGAGTGCTGGATCTGTGCTGGAGAATATCTCTTCTGCAGAGGAACTGGGCTATGGCTTGGGCTGGTCTATGTCTTCTAACCCGTGGGAAAGTGACGTAGTTACTGTTGCTGCTGTTCCTGGTCTTGGCATGGTTAGTGCTGGTCCGGCAGCTTCCTCAGTCAATATTGCTGGTCTTGATTTCATGGGTTTCCGTGTGGCTGATGCTGGCGTGCGCCGTTTTGTGTCCACTGATGCTTTGAGCTCGGTGCCGGGTATTGTGCACGGTATGGATACGAACTCTTTTGTAGGCTGGAACCCTATTTCCCTAGCTGACCCGTGGGGTTTGCGCCCGATGTCAGTGCAGGAATTTAGGGACTATCAGGTTCGAAAAACAGAGAAGAAAAATCATGATACATCTGAGATTATTAACGAGATAAAGTATAGTCCTGGTGCCCAAATACTGTTGTTTATAATGGGGATAATTGATTATTCACCACTTTCCCCCTTTGGAATATATAATTACTTTAATAAAGATCCAAAGATTGAGGATTTGAATGTTCAGCGGCAGCATGGGCATAGTGGGGATATTCCTCCTGTTCCTCCGCAAAATATTCATCAAGTGGCGCAACGCATGAATTCAGTTAATGACAATCAACATGTTAAAGACATGGAGAAATCGCAAGGAAACGCAGGGTACTCAGCCGTTCAAATTGACGTTTATGAAGGGAAGAAGCCTGATGATTCGAAGGAGAAGGTTGCATATGTTTATATTCCCGGCACTGATTTTGATTTTTCGATAAAAGGTGGAAAAGATGGTGAGATTGGCTCTATAGGAAATAATCTTGGTCTGGCTGGTAATACCTCTGATAAACCTGTTGATGATTTGTCGCCCTACCACCGAATGGTGGAAAAGGCAATGAAGGATGCTAAGCTACAAGACGTAGACCGAGTAGTAATGGTTGGACATTCTCAGGGCGGTGCCGTGGCGTATTCACTTGCTAATAATAAGGAATTTAATAGTAAATATAAGGTATCTAATGTTGTAACCTATGGTGCACCGACCAGCAATCTTGAGGGACAACGAGATGATCTTGACCATCACTTTAACTATGTGGCTGTTGTGAACGAGAATGACGTGGTTCCTGGCCTAACACCTGGAAAGCAATACGGCGAGCCCGCTAATCGTGTACATGTCGTCGAAAGTGATAAAGCTAGGGGGGGCATGGATTCTCACGGTATGAATATTTATGTCGATGCTACTCAGCGTTATGTTGCTAGTGGCTACGGTGATGATGAAGGCGTTGATATCGATGCACAGGCGTACAGCGCGCAACAAGAAGTGCAAGGAGTAGAAGAAGGAACTGGGCTATATACCGGTAGAAATACTTCTAAGACTACTTATTACAATCGTGCGTTACGAGAAGCCCTTCGGGGAAATACGTTTTAGGAAGGAGAGGAAATGAGTGTCGACCCGGAGTGGACTAAAAAATTCTTCAACCAAGAGGACTATAGGGGAGCATACCATCTTGTCGATACTGACATGATTGGAATTTACACCCCCGCAGACCAGCAGCACCCTGCATATTCTGCGCCGCCGCCAGACTACAGCTATACGTTTACTAAATTTCTAACGTCCGCTGATTTGAAATTCTATAATAGCTACTATTATCAATGCCAAAACTATATGCTTTTGGCATCCGATTCGCGCCGCCTCGAATATGCAATGACCGCCGAAGAACTATTCTTTCCCGCCATCCAAGATATCTTTGACGACGGAAAAGGGTGGGTCATCACCCCCAATCAACAAATCTTGACCATGCACATTCTCGAAGCACAACCGCGCATCCATAACGAAGAACAAAAAATCTTCGACTGGAACGTCAAATTCGACATCCTTCCCGAAGCAAAAGTCTTCCGGAAAGACACCGGGCAGCTACAGCCCATCACCGAATTCGACACGCGCGGACTCCTTCGCGACGGAGCAATCTACGGTACCCTGCGCTCGCGTTTCCTCGATCCCGGATGGGATATTCACTTCATCCCCGAAAAGGAGGTATAACCATGGGACCCCAACGTAAGGAACAGGAGACGAGCGCCCAGCAGAATTCCTCCCAGGAAGCTCATCCGGTATCTTCTGGTCAGCTACTTGCTCATCAGTCGGAGTCACGGAAGCCCCGTTTTTCTCGTCGTACCCTCGCTGTAGCAGGCGTGGGCACCCTCGGTGCCCTCTTCGTCGGTCGACAGGCCGGTATCCTCGCCACCAATGAGGAAAAGCAGAAAATGCGTCTTCTTAAATGGGATAGGGCACTAATCGCTCTAGAACCTGATGAGAAGTTTGATGCTGGTTACGTAGACCGTGGAAGCGCAGCGGGGTTTATGGTGTACACCGCCTACGAACGCAGCGGAAGGTACGTGCCCGCCACCGAAGAGCGCGCCGCCCAGAATGTACCCTACCCCGTTCTGCAGCCGGGAATGAATGAGTATAACCGCGGTGGTTTCTATATTTTTCAGGCGTACTTTTATGCCGCCCTGAACTATTTCTACTACACCGGAGATACCAAACCGCTCTCTGAAGTGATCAACCCCGAAGAGATCATTTCTCCTGAGCTTCTTCGGCTGTACCGGGAAAACCGCGGCTGGCTTATTGCTAATCAGGACGTGTACCGCCTGCAGGTTACCACCGCCGGTATTAATGACCGCAGTAAGAATGGTCGGCAGATATTGAGATACCAGGCAAGGCGACGTATTCGTGATGAAGCTGTCTTCTATGTGCCCCAAACGGGGGAGAAGCTACCCATCGATAAGTTCTTGAAGACCGGTGAGGAAGAATACGCTTTCCTCTGTGCGGAGCACCTGCGCGGCCGCTGGGTGCTGGTGGAAGACGATAAGGACGCCACGCCGCTGTACCCTCCGGGATTCTCCCTCGAAGGGCTAGAGGTATAAGACCCCACCTTCCAGGTACCCGCACGACATCACCGATAAACACACCACACCAACCACCCTAGAAGACATATGGAACAGCAACCCCAGAATCCCGGCGCACCCGCGCAGGCTAGCACCATGCAAGCTAGCGCCGTGCCGGGTAATACTGCACAGGGAAACGCTATGCAGAGTAATGCTTCGCAAGGCTATACCGTGCAGAACAACGCTGCAGAAAGCACCGCGGTAGAAGCCACAGCGGCACCTACCGCAACCGCCATCCAGAGCCCCGAACAAGACCCTGCTCTAGCAGACACCGCCTCCGTGGCTCCCGCCGAGGCGGTAGCCCCCGCGCCCGCAGAGCCCAAGCGCATGGGTCTGTATGCACTCGTATGTATCCCGGCTGCGGTTCCGCTTGGGGTGTCTATCGGCGGGATACCTCTAATGTGGCTGTACCTGACGTATACAACAGGTCCTAACGCGCCCCGGCTGATTATCATGACCATCATTATCTGGGCGTGCATTGCGTTCGCATACTGTGCACTCGTCGCCTGGATCACCGAAGCAATCGCCACTCGCAAGCTACCCTGGGCACAGTCTCTCGGCAAATGTGCACGAGCGATGGCACTCGATACAATCATCATCACCATCATCATTTTCTGTCTGACTGCATCTGTCGTAGGAAGCCGCTATTAACACACCGCAGACAAACACCACCGGCAGAATACCGGCAGGGTAGAGCCCCCTAAGCTCCGCCCTGCCGGTACTTCGTATCCGGGCTCAACACGATCAGCGAACGCGGGGTGAGAATAGTCAACGTGAAGCATAAAACCACGCCGAACCAGTGAAAATATGCCGCCAACCCTCTAAAATAGAAAAGGAAAATTCCGAACAACAACCCCGCACGGCATACCGAGCGGGAAAGCTAAGGAGCGAACTATGTCGCGTAAGCCCCTCATTGCAGGCAACTGGAAGATGAACCTCAACCACGCAGAGGCAGTCACCCTCGTCCAGAAGCTCGCATGGACCCTCGACGACGCAAACTTCAACTTCTCCGCAACCGAAGTAGCCGTCTTCCCGCCCTTCACCGACATCCGCTCCGTGCAGACCCTCGTCGAAGGCGACAAGCTGGACATCCTCTACGGCGGCCAGGACCTCTCCGTCCACGACTCCGGCGCATACACCGGCGAAATCTCCGGCGCATTCCTCTCCAAGCTCGGCGCAACCTTCGTGCTCGTCGGCCACTCCGAGCGCCGCACCTACCACCACGAAAGCGACGAGCTGTGCGCAGCAAAGGTCCAGGCAGCATACAAGCACGGCCTGACTCCCGTTCTCTGCGTCGGTGAGCCCCTCGAGGTCCGCGAGGCAGGCACCCACGTCGAGTACACCCTCGAGCAGCTGCGCGGCTCCATCGCTGGTCTGTCCGCAGAGCAGGCAGAGACCCTGGTCGTCGCCTACGAGCCCGTCTGGGCCATCGGCACCGGCAAGGTCGCAACCGCAGACGACGCACAGGAGATGTCCGCAGCTATCCGCGCAGAGATTGCTAAGCTCTACTCCGCAGACGTTGCCGAGAAGGTCCGCGTTCTCTACGGCGGCTCCGTCAAGTCCTCCTCCGCACCCTCCATCATGGGCAAGGAAGACGTGGACGGCGTGCTCGTCGGCGGCGCATCCCTGCAGGCTGACGAGTTCGCAGCCATCGCACGCTTCGACGCATAAAACCCCGACGCAGCACAGTGTTTCGTAGCGTTACGGCGCCCGGCCGGGTACTCACCCGACCGGGCGCCGCGCCTTTTAACTTAACCGCGCTTCTTCACGGGTGCACCTCCGTAAGTCCGTGAGTTTCGGCAGCAAAGTGGCGGGGGAGTTGGGCTAAGGGGAGTCCCGCTAACCGGCGATGCGCGGCCGGTGGGCGATACGCCGGGACCCGTTCGCCCCTCGCCGCAAAACCCGCCCAAAACACGCCAACCCCACGGTCCGCCCCGTACACTTAACGGCATGTTCAGCTTTGGATTCTCCCTGGTCATCGCAGCCCTCGTCGGCATGATCCTCTACAGCTACCTGCGCAACCGCAAAGTGAGTGCCCCGCGCCTACCCGGCAATGACGGCGGCAACATCGGCTACGCAGGCGGCGCAGAATACCAGGAACCCTCGCCCGAATACCAGTACTTCGAAAGCCGCCGCGACCAGTTCCTCGACCAGCTCTACAGCCGCACCTCCTCACCGGAAATCCCCGTGACCCTCACCCTGCGCGACTGGGTAGACCAGGGCTTCTACGCTGAAGGAGGCGCCTACTGGGCAGCCGCGCAGCAGTTCACCTACTACCTCATCGACGGCGGATACGTGCGCGCCTACGACACCGAAGGCGACGAACTCACCGCCCAGCGTGTGCTCACCGACCGCCCCGCAGCCCTGCAGCTGACCCCCAGCGAATACCAGCGCCGCAGCAACCGCGCCGCGTAAAAAGCCGCCTCAACGTGACCGAATGGCGGCGGTAGCGTATAGTTAAACCCGTCTGTCTGCGCTCCGCAGCCCAGGCACCCCACCAGAAGACAACGAAGGAAGGTCCCCATGGACGTCATCATGAACGTACTCATGGTCATCATCGCCATCACCAGCGTGATCGCAGTGATGCTTGTGCTGCTCAACCGCGGTCAGGGCGGCGGCCTCTCCGACATGTTCGGCGGCGGTATGACCAACTCCCTGAACTCCTCCGGTATGGCGTCCAAGAACCTGATCCGCCTGACCGTCACCGTGATTGTCATCTGGGTTATCGCAGTGGTCCTGTACGGCCTGGCAATGCGCTTCAACGGACAGATTGTTGTCTAGCTAGAGCCTCTCAGCAGAGCCCGCGCCCACCCCATCGAGGGTGAGCCAATAAAGCTTCTCCCCGGCACTTCTCAACCGAGAATGCCGGGGATTTTTTATGCACCAAACGGCAATGACGAAAGCGGTAGCGGGGCGCGAATCTTTACGGCATGATAGGACGTATACACCACATACGAAAGGCAAAGAAGCCATGAGCGCCTACACCCTCGACTACACGTACACCGCACCGTCAGCCCTCATCGACGGCGCCGACTCCCGCGCGCTCAGCCTCGCCACCAGCGGCGGCAGCACCCCCGAAGGTGCCGCCTCCCACCCGTACTTCTTCTCCGGGTTCCTCGAACGAGCAGACGTCTACGCCACTGCGCTACTAGTCGTCGCCAGGGTCGCCCGCACCCGCTTCTACGTGCCGCCCAGCTCCCTCGCCGGAGCCCTACGCGCCGCAGACCCCGTCGTCACCAGCACCGCCGAAGGCCTACGCTTCGAATCCTTCAGCGCCTGCTGCGGAGTGTACGCGCGCCTCGATGTTGACTCCAGCGCACTCGACGCCAGCCACAGCGCCGTAGGCGTCACCAATGTAGACGTCAACCCGCCCCTGCGTGCCGCGCTCGCCTCCCTGCGGGCGGGGGAGCCCATCCACCTGAACGTTGGCGACGACGGGCTGCTCACCACCACCCTTGATGGCTCCGTCATGGAAGAAAAAGTGCCGCTGCCCATCCGCTGGCTCAAGGGATTTGCAGAAACGCAGATGCTCTCATCCCGCATGAGCCCCGTGCACAGCCTGGACGCTGCTGCCGCCCGAACTTTCATCCACTCCCTGCCGCGTAACTCCAGCACCAAGGCGGTCCTGTGGGCGACCCGCGCCGTGCGTTCCCTGCGCCTTGCCACCCGCGCCACCGCCGGATCCGTATGCGTGGCGGGCCCCGAGCGTCTGCGCGTGCTTGAGCCGCTCATTCGCCACATTCAGCGCCTGGACGCGTACAGTGAGCCCGTGACCGCCGGTAACGCGCCCGTGCCCAGCGTGTGGGTGGCGCACCTGCCCGGCGCGCGCCTGAGCATCGGTCTGAGCCCCGAAAAGTCACGCGGGTTCTCCGGTGAGGGATCCGTGCTGCAGGCGCTGTCTAACCCGAACACCGCCCAGAACGCCGACATGCTCAGCGTGCTGCTCTCCTTCGAGCTGCGTATTGACGTGCCCGTCATGTCTGCCCGCGCCGGCCTGGATGAGGCGGCAACCCGCGACGCCCTCGCCCTGCTGGCTTCCTCCGGTCAGGTTGGTTTTGACGCGCATGCTGGCGAGTATTTCCACCGCCCGCTACCCGTGCATCCGGAGGCGCTGACCGCCATGCACCCGCGTCTGGTCGGCGCGAAAAAGCTTGCCGACTCCGGCGCTATTGAGCGGGTCGGGGCGGGGGAGCACGGCACCGGTGAGTACAGTGTGCGCAGCGGCGAGAATACGTACACCGTGGTGCTGCCCGCCGACCCGTACGCTGTGGAGGGGTACCTCTGCTCCTGCCCCTGGTGGCTGAAGTACCGCGGTACGCGCGGCCCCTGCAAGCACGCGCTGGCAGTCAGCATTCTCTACCGCGAACACGCCGCCGGCTAGGGTAAACGCCCCGACACACCACGCACCGCACGCCACCGAAAAACACGCATCGTACGGAACTCTTGCGGCGAAAATCTGAGCCGCACAATTTCTGCCGCGAGAGTTCCCTTCAGCTTCCTTTAGCTTCCTCCCGAAAGATCACCATGAGCAAACGCCCCGAAACGCACACCTTCCCCGAAGGTGTCATCACCGAGCCGCTCCCCGGCGAAGTCCTTCACCCGCTCCTCAGGCAACAGAAAACCTGGAGCGACATCATGCACTTCAACCGCAACCTCGCCAACATCCTGGCGGTCGGCGGTACCCTCGAACAGATTTACCGCCGCTGGCAGTACTTCGACATCACCACCACCCCATACGGCTCCCAGCTCGGTAAAAACACGCCCGGAACCGTCACGCAGGACCGCGTCAAAGCCTACGCAGAGTTCGGCTGGTTCACCGGAGGCGTTGCGATGCGCCTAGCTGAGCTCTACGGCGGGGCGCGCCTCGAACACAACGAGGAATACTACACCGCCCTCATCAACTGCGACCGCGAGCTGATCCTCCCGTTGCTGCGTGAAGATCAGCAACTGCGTGAAGAGCTCATCTGGGGCATGCTCGCCGTCGAAGGTAACCGGGACGTATCCCTCACCCAGCGCGACTCCTACAAGCCCGCACAGAAGGTCAACAACCCCGGCTGGTCCTGCGCCCTCATCGAAGCCACCGAAACCGGGCTGATCAGCCGCGACCGCCTCATTGACGCGCTCCTGAGCTCCCTCATGAGCGACTTCCCGGCGTACCGGGTCGGCTGGTTCTCACGCCTGGTCACCGGGCTCAAACTCACCGCCGAAGAAATCGCGGCACGTCAGAGCGAATTTCTGACGCTTTTCTCCTCGCCCATCGGCCCGAGCGTAACCCTCGGCGTGCAGCATATTCACCGCCTCTGGAGCAAAAACCCGCAGGCGCTGGACGCCGCCGCTTTCGCCTACGCGGCACCCGCCGTATGCGCCGGAACCAAGGCAAACGCACTCAAAATCCTGAGCATGCTCCAGGCGCTTTACCGGGCGGGCACCCTCGACGCTGCCGCCTGCGAAGACGCTGTGGTCATGGCGCTCAGCCACACCCACGCGCAGGTTCAAGCCGCCGCCCTCACGCACCTCGAAGAATGGGTGCAGGCTGGTGCCGCTGAGGACGCGAGCGCCGACGTTATCGTGTTCGCTGAGCGTGCCCGTGAACTCTACCGCGACTACCGACCCCAGCTGGATCCGCTGGTTGTGGCGCAGATTCAGGAGAACGGCTCGCCGCTGCTCGAAGATGGGTACAGCCCGGAGAATAGCCGGGGGAGCGGCACGGAAGACGCAGCCCTCACTGAAGCTGCTGACATTGAGGCCGCCGCGGAGGCACTCGCCGCCTCCCGCGCCGTAATCCACCGGTACTGGGACACCCCCGTGCGCGCCATTACCGCATCCGACGTGCAAGAACGCGCCCGTGCGCTCCTGCACCACCAGGTCGCGCCCTGCGCCACCCCCGACACACTCAACGAATCAGACCAGCCCGAAACGCACGCCGGATGCGAGCTGGAGCTGGAACTGCTCACCGCCTACCTGCTCAGCGCCGACGGCATCGCGCAGAGCCCGAACCTGCTCGAACAGCTTGTTCCCCTCTGCCTGAAAAAGCTGAACCACTGGGGCCTGGATTGGTTCGACATGCGCGTGCATTTGACGGTTCTTGCCGCCGCCGGGAAGCTGCGTGAGCGCGAGCAGGCATCGGAGATGACCCAGAGGGAAGACCCCGGTACGGTGCCGAACCTGCACTACATGTACTCCCGTCACGCCGCGTTCTTCAGCACCGGCTTCAAGGAGTTCCTTGGCGCGCTGAAGAGCAGGCAGAGCTACACGCCGCTCGCCACCCCTGAACTGCTCGGCGGGTGGGTGCATCCGGATACCCTGGTGCGCCGGTACGCCAAGAACCTGGCTGATGGAGCCCCCATCCTGCGCCCGGATTTCACGGCGGCGCTGTTGCGTGTGCGTGTGCCGGAAGTGTTGCCTCCGTATGCTACCGATGAGCAGCGACAGGAAGCGCAGAGCCGCCGCGCTGAGGCGCTGACCCTGCTTGAAAGCCTCGAAGAGCGATACGTGAAGAACGCCGATCAGGATGCTCCGCGCTCTGCTCCTACCCAGGTTCGCGTGCTCCGCTCCGCTCTTGACGGTACCCTCGCCACCGGGCGCGTCAACCCCTACCTGGAATCCATCACGGTATCCCAGCGGGAGAAAAGCTGGGGCCTTCAGCTGAACGGGGTGATGCAGGGCGCCTCCACCCCCGAGCTGAATGCTTTCCGTGGCCTCGCCACCGCCCACCACGACGAAGAAGGACAGTACGCCCTGCTCTATCCCTCACGGGCAGAACCGCTGGCTTTCTACTGCGCTAGTAGCAACTGGTACATCTTGGATCACAGCGCCTTCGACCGGAGCCTGTATTTGGCGTTGGCAGCGCACCCCGGCGCGTGGGGTCCCGCCTGCGCATTCGTGTTCGCCGCGGGTTTCTCGGAGCAGCGCGTCGAGATTCGTTCCCTCGCCGTGGAAATCATGCACCGCGTGCTGGACGACCAGCTCAGCCTTGAGGACGCCACGGCAGGGTTCGTGAACTTTGTGCCGCTGGCGATGCTGAACCGTTGGGCTCTCGCCCTGACCGACTTCGCCCAGCTGGATGCGCGGGCGGCGGTGCGTTTCTTCGCGCGCCTCATACCGCATCTGGATACCGGGGCGAACTCGCTCGGTAAGCTGCTGGGCGCTTTCAGCCAGGCGTTGGCGACTCTCGACTCCGCCACCCGTGCGGAGCTGGTGGATGAGCCGCTTCGTGCCTGGTTGGGTTCGCTGACCGGTTCTTCGCAGAAGGCGCGGTATGCCCGGAATATCCTCAAACAGGTGCAGGGCTAAAACGTTCATATCGCACCCGTTCAACACTTCCGTTCAACTCTTCACGACCATTCACCATCAACTCTGAAAGCAGGTACCGATGACTGATACCGCCCAGCCGCATAACCCTAGCGAGCACGGCGCCGGTGAGCACAACGCCGGTGGACATAACGCAGGTGAGCGTACCCTCGAAGAGCGCCGCGCCGCCCTCAAAGCCCTCATGGCGGCAGAATCAACTGACGTGCAGGAATACCATGCCGTCATCAGCGGCTCCACCGAGGAGGAACGCGCCTCCCTCGCCCGAACCCTCACCCCCAGGAGCGTGATCGGTAGCGACTACATTAACCGCACCCCGCTCGCCGCATACGTTGCCGGGGCGCTCGTGCGCACCCCCGACGGCGACCCGTGGGAATACCACCGCTCCGCCGGTCGCGCCATGCGCACCCTGCTCTGGGAAGGTAAACCCGATCAGCAGCTGATTGACGCGTTCCTGCTCGGCGCCACCGAACGCCCCGAGGAGTGGATTCTGCGTTTTATTGAGGGCCTCCCGAACTCTTGGGCGCGCTCGAAGAAGATCTGGGAAACCTGCTACACGCTGCTTCGCGCCCGAAACCTGAGCTGCGATGCCCCCGAATACCTGGTCCTTTTCCTGCACGAAGCCCTGCCCTGCGTGAAGAAGGGCAGCGCCAGTAATCACGCCCAGCTCAAAACCTTCTTCACTCGCGATATGACCCTGCTCGACCAGGAGTTTTGGGCTGTCTTCCGCACCGAAGGGGTGCTCTTCAAGGGCTACGGCAACTACATGGGTGAAAGCGCGGAACTGTGCCGCCTCATGGGTGAGTACTTCGATATCCGCGACGAGATTCTGGACGCCCTGCTACGCGGCCTGACCAGCGATTTTAGTGCCTTCAACTCGGCGGCGTTCCACTCCGTCTACACCGACCTGCAGCCCACCGACGCAGAAAACCGGGCACGCTTCGGGCAGCTCATGGCTGTCCTCACCGCCGAACCGAGCGCATCGGTTGGTTTCGCCCAGACCACGCTGCAGAACGTGCTCAAAGCCTGCGCACCCGCCGCCCTGCAGAAGAACGAAAACGCAGAGCTGGCACCGCTCGAACAGGTCGAGCTGGAACAGCTCATCGACGCACTCAGCGCGAACCTCTACCGCACCGAAAAGAAGATTCAGCGCGGTGCCCTGCGCCTGTTCAAGCTCATCGCCACCCAGTACGCCGGTTTGAGCAAAGCTAAGCGCAAGAAGGCGCAAACCGCTGAGCAGCTGGCGCTCGCCGACTACATTGCTGAGCGCATCCTTGAGGCTTACGAGGTGCTACCCCTGGAACTGCGCGGTGCCGCTGAAGCCTGCCTACCCGAAGACCGCCTACCCCAGGCGGAAGAGACGGAGGCGGCGGGCGCCTCCGTAGAGGTACCGCCGGTGCTCTTGCCCGGCACCCCGCACCATGAGCCGTTCACCCCGATTGCGGATTTGGATGAGTTCTGCACCCTCATTACGGAGGAGTCGAACACAAACTCCGGTCGAATTACCGGGGACGAATCTCCCAGCATTCGGGGAGAGAACCTGGCACGCCTTTACCACTTTGCCGCGACCGACAAGCTGGCACCGGCGGAACAGCAGCAGCTTCGCACCCTGCGCAAAATTGCTGACCATTACAGCTACAACAACGTCGCGTACATGCCTGCGCTCTGCGCCGTGTTGGAAGCTAACGCCGAGGCCGCGGGATACAAGTCTGAGGAAATTTCCGAAATGGCTTCGATCATGCAGCGTTTTGAACGTAGCCAGCTGATATGGCGGCGCTCCAGCGACCATAGCAAGCTCATTTCTACAGAAGAGATGGTGCGCCTGGTCGTCCAGAATAAGCACCACCTCTGGGACCCTGGCTACACGTCGCTAGAAGGCTACCGTGACCTCTACAAGATTTTCCGCGAGCAGATGCGCGCCGTTGCCGCCGGGGGAGAGTACCACACAGAAGGTCGCACGGTGCGCCTGCTGAGCGCACCACTACCTGCCCGTCAGCTTACCTACAGCGACTGGACTTATCGCACTGTTTCTGCCCTGGATATCCCCTGGAGCGTCTACTATTCCGGCCTTAATGACAGCAAGGTTGAGGAATACCGTAAAGCTAGCCAAGCGGGAGAACCCACCGGAGAATTTGTTGCCGCCGACTTTGTTCGTCATGAACCGATGTGGCAGGTCGAGAGCGATATCACGGATACCGTGGATGAGGCGCGCGAGGCGCTGAGCCACGCAACCGCTAGCATGAGCCCCGAGGAGACCATCGCCTACGAGGTACTGAACACCGCGTTCATTCCCTTCACCTTTTTGCCGAATGCTTCTGAATCGTACGGCTGGCAGGGCGACTTCATGACGGCACTTACCGAATGGGCGTCCTGGCTGCTTCAGAACAACCCGGACCTGCTCTCTGCATACTTCCTGTTTGCCGCTTCGGAGTGCGTTGAGGAGAAGACCGTCACCCCCGTCCCCGTGCTGATGCGCGCGTTGAGGGAGTCCACCGTGCAGGTGGGCGCCCCGACCTGCACTCTGCTCGGCTATGTGGCGAGCGCGAAGAATCCCGAGTACCGTCTGGCGGCGGCAGAGGCCATTGCGGCGCTCTTTGAGGCGGGCCTGCTGGATGCATCCACCTTCGCAGAGACCCTAAAGTGGGCTCTGGAGGACGGGATGGTTCTTCCGAACCGTCTGGTGGCGACCCTGCGTGAGGTGTCGGCTATTAGTCCGCTGGCGGGTTGGCGTGTGCTGCAGGTTCTGCGCCTGCTGCTGCCGATGGTTGATGGGCTGACGAAGGGCGGCGACTATGTGCGCCTGGCGGTGGAGCTTGCCGAACTATACGGTGTGGCTGTCGAAATCCCCGCCGAGCTGGAACCGAAGATGAAGGGCTCCACGGTCATGGCGAAAGCACTACGCGCCCTGGCTGCTGTGCCTGCCCGCGAGACGGAGGAGGCGCTTGCCGCCCGCGAGGCTGCGCTCGCCCTGCTGGGTGAGAACGATGCCTAATACTGTGCCTGAAAGTGTGCATCCCGCGGTGCCTGCGTGGAGCGCCGAATACCTGCAGAATTTCCTGTGGCGCGTAGTGCCGGGGCGTTCCATGCGCTCTATGGATGATGAGGCGATTGCCGATTTTTTCAGGGAGCACCCGGAACACTGGGAAAAAGTCTGGGCGCTGTTTACCGTGGAGGGTGCCTTGCCCTCGAATGGTTTCGCGATCTGGTTTATTTATGATGCGCAGCTGACCATCTGCGGTCATGATTTCCTCGTGTATTTGGCGGAGCATTTTCCGCAGTATCGCACCCGGATTGAGGAGGAATGCCTTCAGGCGCTGCTGCGTGATTATGCGCCGCAGAACGCCCGCGTTTTCTCGCGTGCCTTTGAGGCTCTGACGGCGGTTCCGAAGGGGCTGCGCGGTGCTGAACGTCAGCAGGCTTTGGTGGGTCAGGCGCAATCCTATGCTCGGCACGGTGCGCTGATTCCGGCGTTGTTGGCTTCGCCGGTGGCGACCACGGCCGCCGTGGGTGCGCAGATGTTGCAGAGTATTCTGCATGTTTGCGCGCCCTCTGGCGGTTCTGCCCCCGCCGGTCAGGTGCCGCTGACTGCTGGTGGGCTTCAAACCTTGGTGGCGGAGGCACTACCAGCCGCCGCGCAGTTACTGTTCCGGCGTGAGAAGAAGCTGATGACCGCCGGTTTGAAGGTGCTTGAGTTGAGTGTTCGGGCGGTGCCGGAACGTGCCGGGGAGGTGTCTGCCTACGCGCAGGATGCTGTGGAGGTTCTTCCTCTGGAGCTCAAGGACCGCGCCCGGAAGCTGTGCCTCGGCACTGCGCTGGCACAGCCTAGTTCGACTCAGCCCGCCTCCGCCCAGCCTGCATCAGATCAGCAGCCCCGTAGCGTGCAGATCCCGGATGTCCCTGCCCTTGGGTTCTCGGCCTCTGAGCTGAATGCTGCCCTCAACGCGGCGCCGCAGGCTGGGCGCGCATCCGAGGCTACCCGGGATGCTATTCGGGACGACCGGGACTGTGAAGAGCTGCTGTTCGCCCTCTACCACCTCAACGAGAGGGAGCAGTCTGTCCGCCGCATCCCGGCGCTGCTGAGCTACCTGCACCGGGCGCATCAGGAGGGGCGAATCATTGAGTTCAGCCCCGCTTTTCAGAAGCATCTGCGTCGCTACCTGAGCCGTGCCTGGCACGACGGTCGCGACCAATTGCGGTACCTGGCGTACCGTCTGCTGGTTCAGCATGTGCACGCCGCAGACCCTGACCCGCAGGCGGCACTCGCCGAGTATACGGGTCGTTTTCAGGGTGCTGATTTTCATTTCAAGGGGTACCCGCGCAAGGGTAGCGAATATTGGGCGTACCGGTCGCCCACGGCACTATTCCACGAGCAGTTGCGTGTTGCGTTCGGGGATCAGCCCTATAGTAGCGAGGGCGCGGCTGGGCAGGGCTTTGCGCCTCTGCTGGCGGAGCCGCTGCCTGCGGTGGAGCGTGTTTTTGAGCGTACGGTGATTCGTTTCAAGTCGTACCGTGAGGCGCTTCCGAAGGTTCTGCACGGCGAGTATGAGGTGAACGATTCCACCTATGAGCTGTGGCAGGTGCCGGGGGAGGAACCTGCCACGGAGCGGAGCACGTTCACCGCGGCGGCATACACGGTGGCTGGTGCCCGTGCGGAGTATCCGGGACGTTCCCTGGAACATACCGAGGTACCGTCTGTTGCCCTGATATGTGGCTGGTACGCCTGGGCGATGCGCCACAACCCGGACCTCCTGGCGGCGCAGTATAAGCCGCTGCTGAGCGTGTATCAGTTCTCTCGTCTTCACGGTTTTGAGGAGGTTCTGCAGGCGCTCGGTGCGGCGGAGCGTGCTCTGGGTGTGCCGTCGTATAACTTCCTGGCTTGGGCTTCTGTAGTGTACGCCCCGGAGCGTCGCGCGTTGACGGCGGAGACGATTGCCTCCCTCATTGATCGCGGCAACTGGGATGCGCACCTTTTCGCCAGTGAGCTCGGGTACCTCCTGGAGCACGGCTGGTTCGGGGTGAATCGCCTGGTGCAGACGTTGAACGATGCCGCTTCGTTGAGTCCCTTGGCGGGGTGGTCTGTCTTCCAGACGGTGCGCCGGATCCTTCCGTTGGCTCCGCAGGTGGGTCAGGGTGCATCCCTTGTGAAGCTTGCGGTGGAGCTTGCCGAACTGTACGGCACGCCGGTTGAGATTCCTGCGGAGCTGGAACCGAAGATGAAGGGCTCCACGGTCATGGCGAAAGCACTACGTGCCCTGGCTGCTGTGCCTGCCCGCGAGACGGAGGAGGCGCTTGCCGCCCGCGAAGCTGCGCTCGCCCTGCTGGGGGAGTCCTAACCCGAGAGTCCAAGCCCGAAAAACCTACCTGCCGGTGAGGCTACTTGCCCCTTAGCTAGAGCCTCACCGGCAGGTGGAAACCCCTAGTAGAAACCCCGAGCATGCTTCGGTGACGAAACGGCTTGACCACCGCCGCGGGGCGGGAGTAATCTATAGGTAATGGCGGATCATGAAGAGTCCTACTTTCTGAAATATCTTTTTCTTATATTTGTCGGATTCTTCGCTTCCCGCCATTTTTCTTTTAACTTCCGTCCCGCATGGACCGGGTACCGCCCATGAACTGGGCACCACCGAAGAAGCCGAGAACCCGAGCTAAGTAGCTAAGCACCCCCGCAGGTCACCGATGACCAAACCCAGCGACAACTCGCGCCCACACCGCTACGATAAGAAAATAGACCACCACCGACGGTGACAGTCGGGTGAGACCAACGGAAAGGACGACCCGTGACCACTCCCTACGACGCATCCCCCTACCTGCAAGAATCACCCTATCTCAACGAATCTGCGTACCTTCACGGCGAAGCGCCCGAGGGCCTCAGCCCCCTCGTGCGCCTCATCCTGATGCGCCGCTACGGCGTGTACGTCTTCACCGACCTGTACGGCCCCTACTACCGTTCGGACTTCTCGCGCATTAACGATCTGCACCACTCCGGCGTATTCGACACCGACCTGGGGCGAGTGTCCTTCCTGAGCGATTGCGGTCTGAGCCTCAGCGACGAGTCTCTAGCCCAGGCGCTACGTGCCAGCGCCAACGAATTTGCCCTGTTCGCAACCATCTGGTCCTACGAATACGGGTACCGCCCCGGTCGCGTGTTCCGCCGCGACTTTGATTTGCGCGCCCTGACGCTCACCGACGAGCAGCGTTACACCGAGCAGATCATGCACTACCTCTCCAACCCGTACTACAACCCGGACGGCACCGAGCGCGTCCTGGGTGGTCTGCCCGAGAACTATGTGCCTTACGAGTGGCAGCAGCCGATGAGCCGCTCCAACTTCGCGGTCATGGAACGCAATCGCCGGCCCCTGCAGATGGTCAGCGGCGTGCAGAACGCCCTGATTATGGCGGGTGCCCTCTACCAGCAGCTGCTCGGTCAGCAGCAGGCGTACAACCAGACCGACCAGCGCGACCTTGTGGCGTTGCGCCGTTTCCTCGCCCAGCATGACGCTCTGCCGGGTGCTCGCCCGGAGAACACCAGCCGCGAGAACCGCGTGTTCATCGCCGCGTGCCTGCACCCCGAAGACGCTGAGCGTCTGCGCACCATGAAGGAGGTGCTCGCCCTCGCCGCCGCCTACTCGCGTCTGCGTTTCAACGGCACGGTGGGTGACCTGAGCCTGAGCATCGCGCCGCGCCTGAAGCTGCGCCGTAGCGAACGCACCCGCATCGCACACCTGCTCAACCGCATTATTGATGCCGACCCTGTCGGTGCCCGCTACGACAGCGCACCCAACGCCGAAATGTACAAGCGCCTCGTCAAGGCGGTTCACCCCGGCGACTACCCGTCGCTGACCGCGCTGAGCCGCTGGGCAGACGACCTGTACCGCGGTGAGGTGTACAGCTTCGAGTCGCTGGTAGACCGCGCCTACGCAACTAAGGATGCGCAGAACGTGGCGCGTCTGCTCTCCACCCGCCCCGGCGTGTTTGCGCGCCAGCTGGTGCGCGCCCTGACCGCGTTCGAGGCGCCGCGCTACGGCATCGACACCGCACCGAGCCCCGGCCAGCAGGTCATCTTTGACGCGTTTGCCACCGTGGCGCCGCGCGTTTCCGCGCCCATCCTGGTGCAGATTCGCAACCTGGTGACCCTGCAGCGTAACGCGCTCGCGAACCCTCCGAAGGAACGCCCCGCCAACCCCGTGACGGCGCAGGAGGACCGTGAGCTCGCTGACTACGCGCGCCGCAACCCGGAGGGCGTCGCGAGGGTTCAGAACCTCATGCAGAACGCGGGCATCCCGAACCCGCTGGGCTCGTTCTTCGGCGCTAATTCCGGGCCGGAGAACCCGATGCGTTCTATCCCGGTCGGTTCCGAACCTACCGCAAGCCAGCGCGAGGAGCGCCGCGCGACGTCCGCTCGGAAGGCTGAGCCTGCCGCGCCGCGGCGCATGAACCTGTCCAAGACCGGCATCGCCACCATGATTCCGGCGCGCGAATACAGCCCGGCGGTGCTGGACCTGCTGGAGCGCCTGGTCGAGATTGGCCTGTCCGGCCGTCTTGCCGAGACCAGCATCTACCTGCCCGACGAGGTGGGGGACATGGTCATGCCGCTGAACACCCGCAGCGCCCGCCCCTCCCTGGACGGCATGGGCCGCTACAACACCTCGACGGTGCACCTGTCGCCCACCGGCGTGATCCGCCTCTTCTGCTTCTGGGATGAGGGCGTGGACATTGACCTGTCGCTGATGATGTTCGATGCCGAAGGCAACTACATGGACAAGATCAGCTACTGGTCGCAGACCGCGAAGAACAGCCAGGGCGCCATTTACGCGCACCACTCCGGTGACATTACCGACGGTACCGGCGGCGCCTGGGAGTACATCGACATTGAGGCGCGCAAGGCTCTCAAGGCGGAGGTGTGCTACCTCGTGCCGGTGGTGCAGCTGTACTCCGGCTTCGGGCAGGCGCGCACCCTGGACGCGGTGAACGACCTGCAGGCGGGCTTCATGGTGGTTCCCGCCGTGGGTGTGGGCGAGGTGCACGAGGTAAGCCAGGTGCACACCAAGTTCACCTTGCGCGCTGAGAGCCGCGGCGTGCTGCCGTTCATTGTGGACCTGCAGAACCGCGACCCGTACGACATCCCGGAGGAGACCGACGCGATCGTGAAGGTAACGGATATCGGTCTTGCCCGCGGCATTAACGTGTTGCAATCCGGCGCGAACATTACTGCCGTGCGTGAGCACTTCGACTGGGCGCAGCCCATGACGGTGCGCGAGTACCTGCAGCTGACCGGCGCGAAGCTCGCCCCGACCGCTGAGGAGGCGCAGGAGGTGCTGGAGGCGACGGTTCCCTCGCTGGCGGCACTGTACGTGGGCTTCGAGGATGACGCGGAGGAGCAAGAGCCGCAGACACCTGCCGCTGCTGAAAAGTAGGCGAGCGTAGAACAGGCGTAGCAAAGAGTGGAGCCCCGGATAGGTGTCTATCCGGGGCTCCACTCTTTTGTTAGCTATAACATTTTGGAATCTTCGTTGGATTATGAAGATGTACTGGCTTATTTAGGCGACCGCTTCGAGCTGTTGGCTCACGTACTGGTTCAGGCTCTGGTGAGAAAGCGCTGCCTGCTGAACCAGACGACGATGCAATTGCGGTGAAACACGCAAGTTGAATCGTCCTGAGAAGGAACGCAGAGAGAACGGTTCGGGTGCCTCGCGGCCGTCTTCTTCAAGAATTTCGAGGGTGTCGGCGACGACTTCTCGGATACCTGCGAATGCTTCGGTCGAGGTCGGAGCCAGGTATGAGAGGCTGGGGAATTCGGCAACGGTTCCGACAAATTCCTGGTCGTCTTCAGACCACTCGACGCGGTAGGTGTAGAGCTCTTGGCGGGGGATAGTGTGACTCGGCATACTTTATAGTACCACTTCTGGTACCATTTCGGGCTGGTTTAAAACCATAGAGAAAAGCCCCGGATAGGTGTCTATCCGGGGCTCCACTCTTTATCTTGATGCAGTTCAGAACCGAACCAGAACCGGAACCTTACGGGCGGTTATCAGGAGCCAGCGACTCCTCGGTTGCAAAAATCAGGGTCTGCTTCTTACCGCGCGCACCCACCGCCGGGGTTTCCAACAGCAGCTGAGCGTTCAGATCCTCAGCGTCCAGCTTCGCGCCAGCCAGAAGGCGGCTGGTCGCATCCTGCTTATCCTCACCGGTGATGAGGAAGAACACGTGACGCGAATTATTGATAATCGGCAGGGTCACCGACACGCGCTCAGCCGGCGGCTTCGGCGAATCAGAAACCATCACGGTCACAGCCTTACCGCCCTCAACCGGGTCCTCCGGCAGACCGGTGCCCAGCAGAACCTGCTTGCGGTCCGGGAACAGGGACGCAATGTGGCCGTCCGGGCCCATGCCCAGCAGGGTGATGTCAAAGACCGGTGCGGGCCACTGGCCGCCACCACCGCAGCCTCCGCCGCCGCATCCGCAACCGCCTGCGGGCTCAGCAGCCTCAGCGTCGAAGTCTTCCAGGGTGGTCTCTTCGATGGACTGCTCGGGAGCGGACGAACCGCAACCGCCGCCACCGCAACCACAGCCGCCAGAGCCACCGTGCTCGTGACCTGCGCCGCCACCGTGACCGCCAGCCAGCGGCAGTTCGGTCGCACCCTCGGGCATCTGCACGCTCACAGCCGGTGCGGAACCGGCGTAGTCGCGCATCTCGAAAGCGTAGTGCTCGGCAGCAGCCTCAAGACCGGTGAAAATATCGGACGGACCCATGCGGTGCACATTACCCACGACCAGACCGTGCGAAAGCAGGGGAGCGAGCAGCACCTCAATAGCCTGACCGTCATTACGTTCGGGGCTACGCTCGGGCACGTAACGCTCATCGGAGAACCAGAAGTGCACGCGGGACCAGTCGATATCCTTCACGCGCTCGTTCTCAGCCCACGCCTTCAAAGTGGCGATACCCATCGTGCCGCCGGTCAGCGAAATATGGGCAATCGTGCGCTCAGAGAGCACGTGCTCAATGATGTCGAGGATGCGGGTCACCGCGTCCTCGGCGAGAGCCTCGCGGGTCGGGTGCGCCACCAGGGTGGGGGTGGATGCGCCCATGTTCTGAATCTTAGGCATCGAAAACCTCCGGGTATTCTTCGAGATCCAGCATGTCTTCAGGCTGGCAGGTATCGTCCACGAGGGTTACGGTGCGCAGCGCCTGCTTCAGCACGTCACCGTAGGTGTCGTCCGGGTCGAGGCGGCGCAACTCCTCAGAAATGCACTCGGCGAGGGTACGCACCGGCAACGCAATCTGCTGATCGGGAGCGTACGGGGTGGAAATAGTCGCCACAGAAATGCCGGGGCGGAACATGGTCACGGAACCGTCTTCACGCTCAATGCTGACGCGGTACAGGCCGCGGTTTGCCGCACCGATGGTCGCCAGGTGCACGGGTGCGTTGAGCTTCCAGCCGAGCCAGGTACCGAGCAGTACCACGGACGGGGACTTACTCGAACCCCACACAACCACGCGGCGCACAGGGGAGGGAGGCACCTGCTCCAGGAGCGCAGCCAGCTGGGTGCGCCACAGGGTGAGGCGGGTCCACGCCAGGTCGGTGTCGCCGGCGCGGTACACCTCGGCGAGGTGCTTGAGAGCTTCCTTCGGGTCTTCTGCGCGCGCAGAGTCGGTGATGCGACGCTGAGCGATACGACCGATGGACTGCTGTGCGGGGTTCTCCGGCACCGAGTGCGGCCACCAGACCACAATCGGGGAGTCCGGCAGCAACAGACCGGAGATCAGGGCCTCGGTCGGGCGGGATGCGCTACCCCAGCCGCGCAGAACAATCATCTCGGATGCGCCGGTGTCGCCGCCGAGGTGGATTTCTGCATCCAGCTGGTCCGGGTCGAGTGGGTCGTGGGAGATGTGCACGATAATGCGGCTCGGGTGTTCGTGGGAGGCACGAATTGCGGCGCGCATCGCTTCGCGGGAGTGGCCCTTTTCCGCGAGGACCACGAGGGTGAGTACTCGTCCACTGCTGAGGCTACCGTTGGCTGCCGCCAGGTGGCTCAGTTCCTTGTTGATGGCGGAAACGGTGGTGTTATGCAGGTGCGAGATCACGGGCGCCTCCAAGCGCGGTTGTCACGCTCAAGCATTTCGTGTGCTGAACGCGGACCCCACGAACCGGACTCGTAGGGTTCAGGCTTAATGCGGTTTTCTTCCCAGTACTCTTCGAAGGGGTCGAGGATCTTCCAGGAGAGCTCGACTTCTTCGTGGCGGGGGAACAGCGGCGGTTCGCCGAGCAGAACGTCCAGGATGAGACGCTCGTAGGCTTCGGGGGACTCTTCGGTGAAGGAGTGGCCGTAGCCGAAGTCCATGTTGACGTCGCGGATTTCCATCTGGGTGCCGGGCACCTTCGCGGAGAATCGGATGGTCATGCCTTCGTCGGGCTGCACGCGGATGACGATGGCGTTCTGGCCGACCTGCGGGTTTTCACGTTCGCCGAAGAGACGGTCGGAGGACTTCTTGAAGACCACGGCGATTTCGGTGACGCGGCGGCCCAGGCGCTTACCGGCGCGCAGGTAGAAGGGGGTGCCTTCCCAGCGGCGGTTTGCGATGGAGACCTTCAGCGC